>Ga0307517_10002735_pt1 | contig 28155 bp, 39 predicted proteins | sample 23_EM_MG_FD_194515 | JGI IMG/M metagenome (GOLD analysis project Ga0307517, IMG submission 194515) | Populus trichocarpa ectomycorrhiza microbial communities from riparian zone in the Pacific Northwest, United States - 23_EM | ecosystem: Host-associated > Plants > Roots > Unclassified | place... | reverse complement strand
AACGTCACCGATCTAAAATACTGAGTTGTTCACCGGATCTGCAGTGACAACTGGGGAACCAATGATGTTGCAGGCAATTATTCCGTGACGCTCATCGATGTCCTCGACACGTTTGTGGTGATGGGCGATGTTCAAGGGTTCGATACGGCAATCAAGAACGTTGTCAAATCGGTCTCTTTCAATGTGAACACAAGGCCACAGGTTTTCGAAGCCACCATCCGCGTTCTCGGAGGTTTGCTGTCTGCCCATATATTTGCTTCGCGCCCAAATCAACCTTTCTACCTACCATGGTACAAGGATGAACTCCTTCACATGGCACACGACCTGGGTAACAGGCTCCTACCCGCCTTTTCGACGCCGACTGGGATTCCCTACGCAAGGGTGAGAGCTTTCAGGATCAGTGTCCCCACCTACATTCACACCGGCACCAGATCCACTTAAAACTCGGTGTACTCAAAGGAGAAGGTTACGAAACTTGTACGTTGTCCCCCGCTCGACCGAATATTTCGCGCCAACGCACAACATAGGCACCGCTGGAGCTGGTAATCAATCCTCCGCCTGACACTCAATCTACGTTGAGGCTCTTTTCCAGGTTCTCTCATGTTGGAATTTGCAACGTTGAGTCGCCTCACCGGCGATGATCGCTTCGAGAAAGTCGCGTACAAAGCATTCTTCGCGTTATGGAATCGCAAATCGGATATAGGGTTGGTCGGGAACACAGTCAGCCTGCGAACTGGGGTAAGTCTTGTGTGTCAGCGTGAAATCGATGGTAAACTGGCATTTTAGGCTTGGCTTACCCCCGAGATCAGCGGAATCGGGGCTGGAATCGACTCGTTCTATGAGTACGCACTCAAGTGGTATGTGATGAGTGGTACGTACTCTGCTGACCGGGAGATCCACCTACTGATAGATTTGGACAGGGGAAGTTGAATTCTTGGACGTCTGGCATCAGAGTTACGCTGCTGTGATGCGATACTCAAGAGCATCCAATGGATTCTGGGTACGCCACCCATTCCACCAGTTTGAGATATTGATACCATTGGACCCCCTAAAGTTCAGAAATGTCAACATCCACTCCGGAGAGGCTGAATATTTCACTATCGATTCCCTGTCCGCATTTTGGCCTGGTCTACAGGTTCTGGCTGGTGACATTGAGAACGCGATAAAAACCCACCTTATGTGTAAACCTGCGCCCCCATTGGCACCGCCCATCTCCAATCTAATTCCGTTTGCTGCAGACTGGAACCTCTGGAAAAAGTTCTCTGGACTACCAGAAGTCTTCGATACTGCCTTTTTGCAGGCAACGTCTTGGCACTATCCCCTTCGACCAGGTATGTCATTCGAGTTTGGACTCGACCCGAAACTGACCCACGATCAAGAATTCATTGAATCCACGTGGTACCTTTACCGCGTTTGTCGTTCTCCCCTGTAGCGCTCCTTACCGACACTAAATATGTGCACAGGCTACTCGGGATCCGTTCTACCTCGACGTCGGAGAGCGAATCCTCAACGACATCGAAACCCGGTCTAAAGTGGAGTGCGGCCTCGCCGGGGTCTCAAACCTCCTGTCAGGTACACTAACTGATCGCATGGAATCATTTGTACTTTCTGAAACTCTCAAGGCAAGTTTTTTTCCCAACCTCCCCTAGTCTCTTACCCAATTCCTGACCATCGTCATCCTGTAGTATTTGTACCTATTGTTTGACGAGGAAAACCCAATCCATAGCGATGGCTCAAACTACGTCTTCACAACCGAAGGTCACATTCTAACCCTCGAACCCAAATACACAAAACCCATGTCAGCGGTGCGAAGGAAGCTTCGTGGAGCTGAGAACCATCGGTGTCCCGCATATACTCCTGGACTTGCCTTCCAGAAACACTCGAACCTGGACGGGGGTATCGTGGGGGGCATACAGTCTCGTCAAGACGTGGAATATGCTCGTTTCCTAGCAGATGGAACTGCGAGCGAGTTGGAACAGGCCGCTTGGTCACCTTACGGGTATTGTGACATCCCGAAGGTGGAGATCTTCGTAAGGCTATGTCATGATCCTCCCTCCGTACCACGATTGAAACGTTTGATCTCAGTCCTATGACTTCGTCCTGTCTCATGACGGCAAAACCGTCACAGAGGATCCCAATCCGGACGACAGCAAGCTCGAAGCGACCAAACACGGTTATCTGATACATAACATCACTGGAATCAGAGCGCATATCGTAAGCCGCTTGGATGGGAAAGGATACGATATCACTCGTCGTGCGTCTTTTCGTTCTAAACATGTGTGCCGTCTGCCCACACGTTTCGGTTCAGTGGGACCACATTCGGTTCGCGCGGGTCAACTCGTTTTCGTCGATGATCAAAGGCTCATTGGTACAGAGAACCCACCGCCCACCACACCGAATAGAGTCTCTGTCATCAACCTCCAGTTCTTCCTCAAAGATGTCGATCCAATGTTCCAGGTTCAAGCGGGCAAGACAGAAGTCCCATTCGGAGTCACTTTACCGGCGAACACCGCTCTCTTTGGAGGGGACCCCTCTCCGTTCGCCCCAGACCACGAGCCAATACGCTTCGGTCACCGGGATGGTGTTCTACTGGTCCAGGATCACTCGAATCAGTACGGATGTCAGCCCTACGAGCAAACCTATTCAGGTGAGGCTCTGCTGGTCGATCGAGGAGAATGCACTTTCCTCGAGAAGCTCCTCAACGCAAAGGGAGCTGGTGCTTCTGGGGTCATCGTCATCAACGACGGCGACACCAGAGTCAGCCCTTCGATCGATGAGGAGGAGAGGGAAGGGGTCGGGGATGCGTTAGATGACGTCGCGCTCGTTATTCTGATCAAGACGGCTGGAGAGGTAGTTATAGACATGATCAAACGGACACAGGACCTTGGTATGGGACAGGTGATGTTTATGGTCGATCCGGAGAGTAGACAAGTTGGCGTGAAGAGGAAGCCGACGAAGGCTTATAAGAGCAGTAACGACATGGACAAGCTCAAGGATGATATTCAGAAGGTGTTGTATCTTAACGGGCATGCACTGGTGAATACGAGGCTTGTCGTCTAGCAGCACGTGCATGCGTATATCTATAATTTACTCAAGCTGTAGCATTTCCACTATCCATTTCCAGTTCTACTCGTCGATCTGGACGATTGAATAGACGGGTGCGTCGAGCTTCGAGCGGGCGTTCAAGAAGGTCGCTTCGATGATGAAGAGGTATTCGATCGTCTTTCCGCCCTCTCTGGCGACGAGTTCGCCTGTAGCTCGAGCAGAACCTCCTAGAGAGTCAAATGAGAAAGGTGTTTCGACGGAAGCGCATACATGCTGCCCACCCGTAGCGACAACGTCATCAATAACCACGACGTTCTGGCCGGGCCGAATAGCTCCGGCTTGCATCTCAAACGTATCCTATGGATAAATCTTCGGTAAGTGCCGAAACGAGGACCAGACGAGCATAACCCTCTGAAGGAAAAAAAACCCCCACCTTCCCATACTCCTTCTCGTATTCAGCAGAGACACATTCTCCAGGAAGTTTTCCTCTCTTCCGCGCGGGAACGAAGGCAACCCCCAGCCTCGAGGCGATGATCGGGCCGAGCAAAAATCCTCTGGCATCCAGACTGACGATCACGTCTATTTTGCCACCTTGTAGGCTGGGTATCGTGTGAGACGTTAGGTGGTGCAAGAGGTTGGTGATGAGGACTTCGAAAGCGAGGGGATCTCTAAAAATCGGGAAGATGTCCAAGAAATTGATACCCTAAGCATGACCGATTCGAACTTTAGGCCCACTCTTGGCAAGGGTAAAGAGCGAAGAATACCTTCTTGGGGAAATCTGGGTGGACTCCCAGGAGGTTCTTGAGGTACACTGCGTCGGACATCGTGGTGGACGTTAGAGATATCTTGTGGCACGCGTAAAATGTCTGTCCACCCGCAGAGGCCACCGACCCTGAGAGGGGCTGAATGTCGGACGATCTCAGGCTAATCAATCAAGCTATCAAGGATGCGGTCAGCCCAGGGTGGATTGCCGCCCGATTTTGGTCTCGATTATGACAGAAGCCGAAACCCTCGGTAACCATCGCGTTGCGGAAAAAATCATCCAAAATCCAAAAGCGAGTCTCAGGCCGTTTTTCCTACAGAAACAAAGCGACAATCGAACTACAGTTGTTTGCGTCTCGATAGACCATTCCCCACGGAATCCCTGCATGACGCATGATGCCAGAACCAGGCCACTGGTGAGAATCGACGACACGTCCCCGGCGTGAATCACGGGTCGTTGGCGACCTTCGAAAATCGAATGGGAAAACCGAATTCCCAACCTGCTTCAAGTGGGGCCAATGTACGAACTGCCCGATTCCACGATACCGGGGTGCCAGATCCCAATACGACCAGAGGGCAAACGCGGATTGGGGCCGTATTCTATGGGAAATGGTCTATCGAAAAGCAAACAACCGTAAAACGTTGTCCAACATCGCGAGGATAACGGTGCGCGAATGTCGGTGGAGATTTCCGGCCGAGATCCTACGATGTCAGATACAGTTGGCCGTGCGACTCGTTCCATTCTTACGTTCATGGGAATTGCTTCATACACGCGACAAATTATGCGCACATGCTTCATACAATGTCGCATAGATGGTGGGAATGAGGTCATGCAAATACAAAGACAACAAGTAATCCGAAGGGCTGGTTTTACACCGAATCGAGGACCTCCGGCTCCTTGAAGTCCCCGACCACACGTGTCCCTGTCTCCTGTGCAAGTCGTGAGTATACCGCGTTCCGCAATGGCGAGCGTAAGGGGAACTTACATCGTTCGATTCACCGTGCAGCTCGAGCAGTTTTGAAAGATCAAATTTGGGGGCCTTGAGGATCTTGGCCTTGTGGATGTGCACATTTTGTAAGGGGTAGATGCCCCTCGTCGCCTTCTCGATCTCACGACCAATGGCTTCTGGCACAAACTTCTGCACCAACTCCTTCAAGTCACAGCTCGTCGCCTCACGGGTCATGATCTCGAACATCTTCTTCCTGATCTCCCTAATCTGACTCGACTGGGCATAAGTGGTCTTGCGAACCTGGGACTGACGCCGGCGGGTGAAGGCGATAGCGAAGAGTCGGATGAGGTACCCATCGGTGGTCTTCACATCAACGTGAGCCTCGATGAGCGTTTGCCACTTGCGAACAAGTGCCCTCAGCTTGTCCGAGGTAAATGACATGCCATGGAAGTTGGTGAGGCAATTCTTGCCCTGGACTTCGTCGATCCGTAACTTGATCTTGCGGAAGGGTTGGTCCTCATCCTTGATAAGATCCGCCAGGTAGACCTCAACAATACGACCCTTGAGGGAATCGTTGGCATTTCCTATACTCCCGCGATTAGGAACACGAAGACCAACGACCTTGTGATAAACTTACGAAGACCCTGTGACCTGTTCACAAGAGTCTTTCCGACGTTCCTAACCTCAAAGGTTGATGGCGCCTTGATGTCGTACCACTCTGTGAGGTAGAGTGAGCAGTGCGAATGGATTAGGGATGAACGAAGATAGGCGTACCCTTTCTAGTGAACGGGTCAACGACCTTTTTCTTGATACCCTTCTTTCCTTTTGACAAACGCTTGTTCTGAGCGAGATGTGAGTCCCAGGACATTTGGAGAACGTAACAGCACCAACCTTGCCTACGGCCATGGTGTGTGAGGTTGAGGGCGGCGACGGCGCGGGATGAGTGGCTGATCGTACAACTTTTGGTGTGGACAGGTGGGATTTGCCGATATAACTGTAAAGCCATAACAGCAAAATCTCCCACGCCCCTTGTTTGCTCCTGTTTGTCTTGATGAGTCTCACACGACCACAGTTCGAGCGAGCTTGCAAACTGCTCGAAGGCGATGATTCCCGCTCATCTTGGTCCTGGCAGTCCCACCAGGTAACAGTGCCTGCTCGGGAGTGCCAAGTTCACCGCTGATAATCAAGATAGACATTTCAATATCTAGGATACCTCGAGCGCACCGTTTTGATATCCGTAAAACCGTCGGGGAATACGACCGATGATACTGGGGAGATATCAGTTGAGGAAGACGATTCTACAGCGGTTAATTCAACTCCCAACTTCCTCTCCTGCGACCAATACGTTGTCTATTCGCCCTCGTTTATGGTTCCTGCCTTTTACTTCAACGTGTGGGACCAGCGTATGTCCCACGACTGCAATTCTGTAACAGTTGCTGAGTTCGATGTAGAGGGTGTGCAGTTTACACTGGATCAGCTCCTGCAAACTGGTATCCTCCGCTTTGACCTATCCATGAAGTTTGATAAGACGAGTTTTGGGCTCTCTGAGCCTGACTCGGCATTCCCACTATTATCTCAAGGCGATCATCCGGTGCTTGGCACTCGGTGTTGGTACTTCCATCCGTGTGAGAGCAGTGCTGCAGTTAACGAGCTCGTGAATGAGGTTGTCGATCCAGACGCATCTGAAGACGATAGGTTGAGGTGTTGGATGAAGATGTGGTTTCTTGTTCTCGGGTCGGTTGTAAATCTGTGATGTCGAGCAATTCATGTGATTTGTATTCCGCATTGGAAATTGAATCTGCAAGCGAGGCGGGTGTGTGAGGTCCGAAGTTCCCATAGAGTTCCAACCTTCTCTCACAACCACCACCTCCCTGGTCACTCTCACCATGCTTGCTTCTAGGTTGACCACTAGGCAGATCGTCTCTCGCACCCGCCGGCTGGTGAGCTTAACTCATTACCCCTGAATGCGAAGCCATCGGGAACTCACGTTCTTCAGTCCACCTTTGGCCCACGGGAAGCAGTCATCGTTGCTGCATCCAGGACACCAATAGGCTCCCTGAATGGTTCCCTCAAATCCCTCACCGCGACAGAACTCGGTACCGTCGCCTTGAAACATGCGTTCGACAAGTACAATGTGCCCCCGGGGGAGGTCGAGGAGATTTTCTTCGGCAACGTCGTTCAGGCTGGGGTCGGTCAATCTCCTGCTCGCCAAGTTGCTCTTGCTTCCGGGATGAGGTATAGGTCCGATGCTACCACCATTAACAAGGTCTGCGCCAGCGGAATGAAGTCGATCATGTTTGCCGCGCAGAGCATCTTCTCCGGATATAAAGATGTTGTCGCCGCTGGCGGTATGGAAAGCATGAGCAACGCTCCGTACGTATCTTGGTATCCGTGTGATGCCTAGCTGTTTCTGAACTACGCGCGTAGATTCTTGCTCCCCCGACAGAACCCGCCCTTCGGTAAGTTCACCACCAGGGATTCGTTGGAGACGGACGGCCTATGGGATGCCTACAACAACTTCGGAATGGGCAACTGTGGAGAGGCTGCTGCTGCGAAATTCAAGATCTCCCGAGAGTCTCAAGATGCCCATGCCATCGAGTCCTACAAACGCGCTGCTCGTGCTTGGGCTGACGGCGTTTTTAATGCGGAAGTCGCCCCGGTCACTATCAAGGGAAAGAAGGGTGACACCGTTGTAAAGGAGGACGAAGAGTATAAACGAGTTATCTTCGAGAAGGTACCAACTCTTAAGCCATCCTTCTTGAAGGATGGTTCCATCACCGCCGCAAACTCGTCTCCTTTGAACGACGGCGCTTCCGCGTTGGTGTTAACGAGCGCAGAGAAAGCCAAAGACCTTGGTCTCAAGCCGCTTGCGCGAGTCGTTTGTACGTATAAGTTGTGATGTGAAAGGATCTCCTTAACCGACGACCCCTGCAGCTTTCTCCGACGTTGGTGTGAACCCCATCGACTTCCCAGAGGCTCCCACCCTCGCTATCCCGATTGCCTTGAAGAGTGCCGGTCTGGAAATCAAGGACATTTCTCGCTTCGAAATCAACGAAGCCTTCTCCGTCGTCGTCCGAATTGTTGAACAGGCCTTGGGTATTTCATATGATAAGATCAACATTGACGGGTGAGCACTTTCCGACTACATCACGGCCCGACTTCGTCGCTAACCGCAATTGCTCCCCAGTGGCGCTGTTGCCCTTGGACACCCCATCGGCAGTTCGGGCTCACGTATCGTCGTCTCCCTCGTTCATGCATTGAAGTCTGGAGAGTTCGGAGCGGCAGGTATTTGCAATGGAGGGGGTGCTGCGTCGGCCATCGTCATCCAGAAGCTGTAATAAAAACCAACTTACCACTGTATACTATACACACGAACTAGCATTTCAAGTCAACCTAAGGAGAATACACATTGTATTCGCATTAGTAAACTAGTAAACCCAGACCGATCTAGACTCGTGTGTACACGGTGCAGCCTTACGGATAGTCACCCATTAGTCGCCAGCAACCAACGACCTCTCCACGCCATGTCCAAGATCCGGTGTTTCATTCGCATCGTTGTATTCGTCCCATAGCAATGGAGATAGAGAGGGGTACTTGCCTCTCACGCCGTAATTCCACTGTTCCGTTTCCCGTTGGTCACCGGTCATGGGTGATGTCGCTTGTGGGTTTTACTGATTATCGAGTTGATATACCAGATGTGGCCGAGAGGACTCACACAACCCACCCCGTCCCGAATTCATGCAGATTCCCCGAGTCGTCCGATCCGGCGGAAGCGCTCCATGGTCATGGTTACCAGGGGCCTCCTGAAGGGGGGCCGCAGGGGGATCAGGGCAAGGGTAGATGTTCTTGTCACCTGCGTCACCTTTTGGCGAGAGCCTTTGCGAAGGCTGAGACGGAGCCATCAGAGAGGTGGAAGGTGTTTCATCCGAATCCGTCCTTTCCCCAGTATCTGTAGAATTTGATGTTGGCGGGAATGCCGCTATCCGAAAAGGTGGTGCATCCAAGACCTTGAGGGTTTCTCCAGACACTGGAGTACGTCCTCAATTCTCGGACGGTTGCCTGGTTGGGGTGTCCAACATCATTCCAATACCCTCCACACATCATCCGTGAACCAAACCCCTTCCACCCCTTCAGGGCATTTACCTTCAACAGCCTTCTCGGCAACGGCGTATCGGTCAAATTGTATGCGCCCGCTGAGGACCTCATATACCAGCCTGCCAATCCAAGTGCGTAGCCTAACAATCCGAAGATCCCGTCCGACGGCTGTTTTTGAGACCGAGACTTTCCGGATCGAAGAGCTCTGGGCTCAAGCGCTCATCAATCGGGCGGTACCACCCTGCACGAATGAGCACGTAGTCGAGTCTGGGAGGACTGTAAATTATGCAGGCCAAAAGAGTCATCCGCGAGGCGCCCATGGCAACTATCGTCGATCAATTTATGAGCTTGGCTCGAGTTTACAGCCAGGAGTCTTTGAAAGGCACGATAGAACAGCAAGATTTGGTGGCGAAAAACACACGTGATAACGTGTCGTCTTATTCAAAAAAACAAGTAGCGTATGTGTGCACATATATTATTGTCGTACAGGAATGTGGGTGGCACACAAATATCCCATGAACGCCGCGCGAGCGAGGTTGCTACCCACCACAGTCGGTGCTTCTCAGGTTCAGAGCTAGCGTGTCCAGCCAACAACGCGAATTTGCATCTGGATTGGCAAACCCAGACTGACCGTCAGCCCGGAAAACCCACTCGCAAAATACCTCGCAACAGGGATGAAGGGGAATGATGAAAGAACAGTACACGACTCAACCCAAGTCACTATTGGTCGCCGGCGACCCATAGTCTCTCCACGCCATATCCGAGCACGTCCCCCGCGGATCTGAATGGTCGTACCTCTTCACCAACAGCCGCCTTCACGGCCGCGGGTACCTTGGTTCTTCCCTTCTTTGTCCCTTTCAACCGCGGAGGCTTTACGCACTCCAGCCACGCACCCAGCAAGAACTCCATCTCGAGCAGGCATTCATAGCACTGCCGTTCATCGAAACCCAAAGTGGAGGATGCAACTCTACCCTTCTTCGGTGTCTGGTTGGAAGCTGTGGCCTTCCGTGGTGCAGGGGGAGCCCGTAATCCCTTCGACGAGATCAACTTGCGCAAGAGGTAGTGAAGCCACTAAAATCCCAACCTGGTCAACTCGATACAGAGTGCCGAGTAGAGAAATAGATACCATAACGTTCGTAAGAGGTCTGTACTCTTTCCATGAACCGCCGTTGTGGTCCTTCATCATTCGGTAGATGTCGAATTGATAGTCGCCTTCGCCTTCAAAGACTTCGGGTTCAAGGGGCGTCCAGTGGACTGCTGTCGGAGACGCGTCCATTCTGGAGAGACCGAGATCGATGATTGTGGCTATTATTCCGGAGCTATAGTCATCCATAGAAGGGCGAGCCGTGCCTCGCTTTGGGATGCTTGACAGGGGGAGGTTTTGGATCAGGATCTGGCCCCAGTGAAGATCACGATGCTAGGTCGTACTTGAGTACACGGAGAAATTGCCGTGACCCGAGAAAGCACAGACCTCGAACGAAACAAGATTTTCCGCATCGGCAATACTGTACACCACCTGCCAGAAAATGCTACAGGCTTGCATCCACCCGCTCCTTGAGGGGGAGGAGAATGTGTACGCTTCCAGGTCCGGACCGCCATTTGGAAGGACAATAATGGCGTATACCTGCGACCCCGGGAATGTGTCTTGAGGGGGAGGACGTGAGCGGAACGAAGATCTAGCTGTCCACATTCCGCCTCACCTGGTTTGATGCTTTCTGACCCCTTCACATCGTTGTACTCGTCCCATAACGATAGAAGTAGAGAGGGGTACTTGCCTCTCACTACGTAAGTCCGGAGGAGTTTGGTAAATCCCTCACATAATTCCCCCATCGACCGCGTAGCTGCGATTTCCTGCAAAACGTCCCTTGCATCGCTGGGTGATGGAGATTCCACATCGTGTCCGCCCGCTTTCGTTTCGGACTCATCGCAGAGTGGAACTATCTTCAACACCACACTTCCTATACCAAAGACCTCCGAGTACGACGCCTCTCCGACTTTCCGAAACTCCGCTTTCGAGTAGGCCGTGAGCTCGGACTCGTATGACTGGACGATCGGATCGAAGGGAAAGCTGTTGATGAATGAGGAGAATTCGTGTGGAGAATCCTGGCTACATTCTTGTAGTAAGGGGAGAAGGTGTTCAGGGACCTCAGGCGCAGACTCTTGGTAGTCTGCTGTCGACAGGTCCGCGAATTTCAGAAGATCATTGACGTCCATGTCGTCCAAATCGCTTTCGTTGTATTCCAGTGAAACTACTGACCCAGGTGATTGAGGGAGGGGCTTCTTCCCACGACGGATTGGTGTGAGCTGCCTCGGTTTGTTGGTGATTGGATCATATTTGAGGGGATGAGGGGATGAACGTCGGTGTTTCGTTCGGGGAGGTGAAGAGTATTTACGTGGAGAGGGTGATATGCGCAGCGGAGGCGGGGAAGGGGAGTTACGAGGAGGTGCAGGTGAAGAAGCGAAGGGGGGAATGGGGATGGGAGTTTGGACAACTTCTTGCTCGTCGGGCTCATCCTCATCGGAGGATATGACCACCCGGCGTCGTCTGGTAGCTGCATGCTTTTGTCGGGGTATCGGTAGCTCTGGTTCCAAATCGGAAGGGGCCTCGATGACGGTTGGTTTAGCTCGATGCGTTTTTCGAGGCTTCTGTACCACGGCGTTCTTCTTGTTCTGCTTGGGTCGAGAAGGTGGAGACGTAGTCACAGGATTAACCTGTGCCCCGGTCTTTGAAACTCTCCGTTCTTTCGCCACCGTTCTACCTTCGTTGTCTATGACGATGATCTCGACGTCTACGACTGAGGGCGGCGGTTTCTTGGCAGGTTTTGTCGGGAGTCTAACCACCTGCTTAGAATCGACGTTAATCGACACAGCCGGTTCTCTGGGGGCCAATGGACGGCGAACAGACGCAGGGCCATCAATACGCTTTGACGTGACCTTTTTCCTCGTGGTAGGTTTCTTCTTGATCACGAGTGAAGCAGCCTTGGATTTAACTGGAGAAGGCAGGGGCGAGGTGTCCGATACAGGGTCATCGAGTGCGATGACAGCGGTTGGAGGTGAGACAGTTATCTTCCCACTGACGCCTGTTTTACTGAAACCATCGTTTGCCACAATCCTGTGAGCGCGTTTCCCATATGCCGCGACACGCTTTGTTTTAAGTCCCAGCATCCCAGCTCCAGGAATCGAGAAACCGGCCAGAGTCCGTTGCGTCCACGCCTAGAGATCGAAAGGTATATCGGTTGAGGGTCGTGTTCAACCGTGTTGGGTGATTGAACTTGGATCACGTGGCAGCTTGGGTTCAGCACAACAAATGACGTTAGGGAAAGGCGCCCCTGACCTTTTCCCTTCCTCCCACTAAAAGCCGCTCCTGCGGCCTGACCGTGAACAACGAGTACAGCGATCCGAAACTTTCTAGTTCCACAGCCATGTCGGACGATGAACGTGCTTCTCTCACGTCCATCCAGAGTCTGCACGCAAGTCCCGATAGTATCACGAGTAAGCCCGCTGAGTTCCCAGATCAACCTCAAATCCAATGAACTTGCTTTCGATATGCAGAGCTGATCACTCGCGTAAGGGCTATGACTCTAGAGCTGTTGCCGGTGGAAGTGGATCCCGCGAGCATCAATGAGCCTACCAGTAGGGTGATCACACCCCAAGTTATCTCCACGTACATTGCTGCAGCTGGGGACTTTCACGAAGCGGTTTGTGACTCCGCTTTACGACTGCCGCCATTTTTGACCACTTGTATAGCTTCCGTATGCTCTTTTACGCGCCAGGCGCGACTTCATGTATGAGGCAAATCATAACCCCGCCGACTATGGCGAGAACTTCGGCAGAGCGATTGCTTGTGAAGTTCTCGCGCGTCGTGTGGTTCATTTGACTCCTCCAGGCAGGTTGAACGATATCATGTCCACCCGATTCCGCCACCTCGAGTGGGACGGAGAAGAGAGCGACTTATCCACAGCTCTGGAGCTCGCTATTGACTCACGCTGGTACGGATTTGGACTGTCGATAAGGGAGGATAGGATTCATTAATTTACATTGTTCGCAGCACCATCTTTTTGTCTTCTAGCGAAGCTCAAGATCGTACGCCTCCCACATTCTTGTCACACAACATCTGCTAACAGATGTATGGTAGTTGTGATGGCGCTGTGGAACGGTGGGATCGTACAAAAGAACAACGAGGATCACGACATCGACTGTTGGTGTCCCATTCTTTCTTTACCTTCTCCGACCGTTGACAATTTTCAGATGTCGCCTATCGCGAGAGTCATTCCACTTCTCTCTTGGACATATCTAGGCTTGCCGTTCCCAAGTACGTGCATACGACGCGAAGAATCTCTCCTCTCATTCCATCCCCAGGTACCAGAATTGCTTCAAGATCGCGGTGTGGTTATTCTTCCTCGCCGTTTACAGTATCGCTAGTGCGTGATGCCGATTTATCCTATAGATGACGTATCTGAACCCAGACTGCATCAAGTTCGGGAACCACTCGATAAGATTGACCCAAACAACCAACACATCGATCCATGGGAAGTAATTCTTTACGTGTTGGCCCTATCCTTCTCGCTCGATAGTGAGTCTTTCGCACTTCTTCCCGGGTATACATTCTGACAGGATCCAAATTTCAGACAACTTCAAGGTTGATGCGTCGGCCCAAAGTTCTTGGACTCGGACTTACGTTCCCTTCATGGTATAGATCTACAAGCTGTTGCGCTTCGCGACCTGGCGCTCTTTCTCGTTCTGGAACTTCGTGAGCCTCCTTACCGATGCACTTTTCATGACTGCGTTTGTTCTGCGGGTCATTGGATTGAGTTCGACGGGAGGCACGGCTGAGCATACCAAGTTCCGGAGTTTCCAGGTGTTGAGCTTCGTCTCTCCGCTGATTTGGTAAGCCTCGACCCCTTGATCATCATGTCTTTCGTTACTTAGGGTTATCTTCCTAGGATGAGTACGTTTGTTCGACACGTGCGTGGATTGAACTGACCTTTCACCCCAGAGTTGATTACCGTCTTCGATGGTTATAAGTATGTCCACCCGTCCGTCCATTGAGCACGCAACTGATGAGTAGCTAGGTACATGGGAACATTGCAAATTTGCATTGCTCGGATGCTGCAGGAATCCGGGATATTCTTTGCTGTAAGCCTTCAGAATGGCCGATTACCCAGCTGCGCACAGCTCACGTTTATGATAGCTTCTTTCTCTCCTGGCTGTTGGATTTGCCCAAGGATTGTATGCACTTGACGTCGCTGACGGCACGTCTGACAATGCCTCGACGGTATGTTTCATATTGATCCTACGTTCATTTCGCTAACCCCTGTGTATAGGTTATAGTGAGTGAAAGTGACCTTACGGACCCTCTGCAGCTATTGATGATCCTCCAAGCATCTCCTTATACAATCTCTACTACAGTGGGTTGACGCGCTCTTACGGATATACTCACTTATTTACTCGCCTTCAGGGCCCCTGACTACGAGAAATTCAAACCAAGGTAATGAAACACCTGGGTGGTTTGACTGGCAACTGACGTTTCGAGTAGCCCCGCTAGCCAGGCTCTCTATTACCTGTAAGTGCACCTGTATGAAGTATTAAGGGCTGTTTCTTGACCCGACGCAGCTGGAACGTCGTGACAGCAGTGATCTTGCTCAATGTCCTTATCTCTCTATTCTCATCCGCTTACTCGGATGTAGGTTTAACCTCCCTCACCTTTTCCCTTTCCGGATGCTGAACTGAATCTCTTGAACCAGATCGTCGAGGACGCTGAGGCAGAGTTCCTGACATTCTTCGCGACCAAGACCGTTGGATTGATCAGGGCACCGGATGAATTCGTGTATCCCGCTCCATTCAATCTCGTTGAGGTGTTCATCGCGCCTTTCGAGTAAGCGATGATATATTTGGCTACTCCTGCCTCGTTTGACTGTGCTTCTGTTCAGGTCATGCCTTACGCGGGAAGCATACATTAAGGTGAGATCAAACATCGTGATCGTGTTCGTGGCACCGACAACCTTTTATAGCTCAACCGCAATGTCATGCTCGTCCTTTTCTTCATTCCCATGATATGCATCGGCTTGCTCGAAGCCGTGTTCGACCCGAATCGCAACGTTTGGTTGAAGGACTGGGTCCATCTCACCATCTCTTCTGATGATGCTACGGATGTGAGGGATCCAGAGGTAACCGGAAAGGATGCAGAAAGAGGACTGGTTATCAGTAAGATACCGTTCACCGAGTTAATCAAGGAGTTCCCGACGACCACCATGGTACGCGCTCAGTTCTTGGGTGGAAGTGCGGTCACTGACGTTGGACGTTTCAAGTCGGCCGAGGCCACGATCTTGGGTGAATCTGGAAAGAGGATGGACGCTTTGAACAAAAGGATTGATGGTATTGAGGAGAAGATGGATCTCATCATCCAGCTCCTTCAGGAGAAGGGAAATTGATGATGGCATGGTGATAACGTTGATGCACGAACATTAGGCGGCCGCTGAACTTGTCTCATTTTTGTTTCATCGTTATTTCGTTTGGCTGTTTCATTCACATTGTAATACTACGTTGGTTTCCAACATCCCTACCCAGCTGTGAGTAGTGAGTGCACGCAGGTGTCCCCCAGGATCATTTGTCCAACCTTCATAGGCTAAGGGAACCGGAATCATCTTCCAGCCCCATATGCTTCAGTATTGAATTCACAGGATTAGGCCTCGTCGAGGTTTGGAGGGTGTTCTGGGTCACGAATGAGCTTTGTCAATACGCTCATCCCCTTGATGAAGAATGGCCGAATCTCATTGATCTCCATGGAACAAAGACCAGAAAGCTATGCACGTGTAAGAAACGAAGTCGGCGGGAAGGAGAGGGGGACAACATACACCGAGTTCGCTGTGGTCCAACTTTGCGATACCATCTCGACTCTTGGCTTGCCTCGCCTCTCGGATGTCTTTGAGAAGGGTGCGAATCTTATCAGGGTTCTCAAGGTCATCTGACGCGCTGTTCGGTGTCAGCCTCATCTTTGAATCCCGACACATGTACCGACTAACATGTCTAGGATGACCTTCGAGATCTCTGCGAATCGGAACGGGAGTGGACTGAAACCGGGATTCGAGGTTTCGCGGTTAAACATTTCCTGAAGGAACTCTGTGAAAAGAAAATACCCTCGTCAACCGCCAGGTCGTGAAAACTCAGATACGAGAGATGCGATACCAACTGAAAGCCACTCTGGTGGAACGATATGACATTTCTTCTTCAATTTGAGGTTTGCTGCTATCCATAACGGGACTCGGGCTTTCGCTGGGGGACGTAACGGACCATAAGCACCCTTTACGTATCAGTATAGGAAGCACCAGTGGTCGGTCGTCGCGTCTAACCATCTCAGAGAGCAACGGTGGATTAGATCGAAGGGTGCTTACGGAGATGAAAGCGGTCTTTTCCATCGTCACGAGAGGGACGATGTCGATGAGCTGTTCCGAAGCTATCAGCTCGAGCTCTGGAGGTGTCACTGACGTCCTCAGTGATTGTGGTAGAGCCATGATTTTAGATTACGCCTCCCCGCCGGTCTCAGGGCGTGGAGGCAGGAGGCAGTGGCTGACTCGGAGGTGATCGACTATAGGCCAATTTTTCGATCAAGAGATCAAAGTCGCGAATATCTCCCTCTAACCTTTGGAACGAAATGGCAACATCTAGTTCTCAACCCGCTTGCAAAAATCTCGTTCTGGACGCAGGTCCCCTGCTCTCGTTCAGCCCTCTACGGGATCTTGCTCGGACCTACTACATCGTTCCTCAAGTCATCTCCGAACTGAAAGATCCACGAGCCAAACAGCACTTTGAATCCCTAGCGTTGAACGCTGGAGTCAAGATTCAAGTCCGGGATCCAACACCCCCTTCTATTGCACACAGTTAGTACGTTTTGAATTTTGTCCAGATGGAGGGGAACCGATGGACGATCTAGCTATTGTTGTTGCGAAGAAGACGGGTGATTACAGCGTCTTGTCGCACGCCGATATCTGCGTCGTTGCTCTGACGTATGAGTTGGACTTGCAGGAGAAGGAGAAATCCGAGGACTCGCGGGTATATACTATGATTAACTTCGTCCTGGAGAATTTATCCTGAACAGAGACCAGGTGGAACGGGATCGAGAAGTCGAGACTGTCACTGAATCCTTGGACAAGACCATTCTGGACGACCAACCGGTCGAAACACCCGCTGAGACAACTCCGTCGTTAGATGCACCGACAGAAGTCCCTCCAGCACCCAGCCCTTCGACTGAGACCGAACCTCCACGGGCCCGTCTTCCTGAACCAGAAAATCCATTGACAACCCCTCCCGGGACACCACCACTCTACGAAGACCCCAGCGACGAAGACGATGGCGAAGGAGAATGGATAACCCTGGCTAACGTCGCACTACATAAATCGAAGACCCTCCAGCTCATCCCCGCTCAAGGTGGTGCCAACCGGAAGGTCGTAACTGGATGCATGACAACCGATTTTGCCATGCAGAACGTGCTGATGCATATGGGGTTGAGTCTGGTCGGTGTGGACGGAAAGAAGATCGACAAGGTGAAGACTTGGGTGTTGCGCTGCCACGCTTGCTTCAAGTGAGTTCAGGTTCTGCTCAACGTATCCAGGGGTAATTCTGATGGTGGATTCAGAATCTGTAAGGACTCGTCGAAGAAGTTCTGCCCGTCTTGCGGAAACCCAACTCTCCTGCGTGCTTCCGTCACGATGTCCGCATCGAAGGACGGTACACCCAAAATGCAGGTACACCTTAAGAAGAACTTCCAGTACAAAACTCGAGGGACAATCTACTCAATACCGTCACCAAAACCTGGTTCAGCCAAAACTGGATCCGGTGACGGGTTGATCTTGAGGGAGGATCAGACCGCTTGGATGTCGGCGAAGAAGTTGGCGGACAACAAGCGGGAGAGGACAGAGAGGAAGATGTTGAATGGCTCCCTGGCGAGAGGCGGTGAGGGAGGCGCAGTCATGGGGAGCTGGATGAACCCCGATTGGATACCAGAGATGCTGACTGCTGGGCCGAGTGGGAAGGGCCGGACAACCCGCCGTGAGGATATGCCAACTATTGGGTACGGCCGACGGAATCCGAATGAACGAAGGAGGAAACACTAGCCTCAGTTTTGCATTGGTTGTACAGTGTCAGTAGCTCGACGTGGTGTCCATTGCTTATGTACCGATACTCCTGTTCATGAAACGCCTCTTCTGGAACGACATCCACCATTTGCTCGGTTTTCCAGTTCCGTCCGCATATAGTCTCTCCACCAATCGCGCAGCAAGTTCCTGTCGGACCTGGACGAGGTACTGTCGTAGTTGGTCTGAAACCAAGTTAGATTTTGTCCATAATGAGGTACGTGTAACAACTTACCTCCGTCCACCCGGCTGCTTGGGGGAGCGTAGTGTGTATTCAACAAGAATCCAGCATCACCAGGGATGGAGAAGTTGTCCACCGATAAAGTGTTCAGCAATTTGGAAGCCTCAAGCTGGCTTGGGGTGACGCGGGCTGATCCAATTTTGGCGAGGCAGTCGGAGACGTAAAGAATGAGGATGATGAGGAGACGATCCGCAGGCCCCTTGATCTCGAAGTTTCTGAAGAGGGAGTTGGCCCGGAAGAGGTCTAAAGTCTCGTCGATAATGTCCGCTTCGTCCGGGTTCGCTGCAACGAGTACAGGTGGTCAGTGATACGTTGCAGTCGCGGAAAACGGTTAAGACGGACTCACCCTGCTGAGCGGGCCCTCTGATCCTGGTACGGATTGGCAACACGGCGGTGTTACCCACCAGCCGTATATCGGGATACTCATTAAACGACGAGTGATAAGCCTAGCGAACGTCCATTGGTTAGGACGTTCGGCCGATGTCAAAGACGAACGAGTCAGACTCACAGGCATGAGTGAAGGTGGAAGACAAGATCAGATCGACAACCTCTTCGACTTGCAAGATCACAACGACCAACAATCCTTCTCAAAATGTCCAAGAAATCGTGAGCCGTTCCGAACGCTTGATCGTATCTGGCTGACCGCCATCACTTCGATTCGCAGCTTTCGCATCGCCGTCTTGCCTGGGGATGGAATCGGTGTTTATTCTATCCATCATCGTGGATTTTTTGGGCAGCACCTAACTAGAAGCTTTGTGCTCACGATGCAGGACCCGAAGTAATCGCGGAAGCTGTCAAGATCCTCAAGGCCGTTTCTGATGCTTCGACTTCGTTCGAGCTCAAGTTGGAATCTTACCCATTTGGAGGAAACGCCATCGATTCCGTTGGAGAACCCTTGCCGGCTGCTACATTAAAGGCATGCCAGGAGGCCGATGGCATTTTAATGGGTAAGTTTTACACGATATTCCGTTACCCCGTGCGACTGCGACGCGTTGGCTCTCACCAGGTGCTATTGGCGGACCAAAGTGGGGCGTCGACAGTCCAGTCAGACCTGAACAGGGTCTCCTCGCTCTCCGAAAATCACTTGGATTGTACGCTAATATCCGGCCGGCAAATTTCGCCTCCGACTCCCTCATTTCCGCGTCACCTCTAAAGCCCGACATTGCGCAAGGTGTGAATATCATCGTCCTTCGCGAGTTGATCGGAGGGCTGTATTTCGGTGAAAGGAAGGAGGCCGGGGTTGCTCCTAACGAGGATGTCGCTTGGGATACTATGATCTACAGCGTCGAGGAGATCAAGAGGATCACGCGTGTCGCGGCCAAGTTGGCGTTGACCGCCAACCCTCCCTTGGAAATCCACTCCATTGACAAGGCCAACGTTCTTGCTTGCTCAAGACTGTGGAGGAGGGTGGTCACCGAGACCTTAAAAGAGGAATACCCTCAGATCAAGTTGGATCATCAATTGGTTGACTCCGCTTCGATGTTGATCGTTGCGAATCCACGAAAACTTAACGGTGTTTTGTTGACGGAGAACCTGTTTGGAGATATGTAAGCGTATGCGGTGAAGTGCGATTTGGCACTTTGTTGACGACACCAGTCTTTCAGATGAATCCAGTGTCATCCCCGGCTCCCTAGGGTTGCTGCCCTCTGCTTCTCTCGCTGGCGCACCGACGATTACCGACTCCAGCTCTCCTGACTTCAAAACCACTCCCGGCTTGTATGAACCTATCCATGGTTCAGCCCCTGATATCGCTGGGCAGGGTATCGCCAACCCAATCGGAACCATCCTCAGCGCAGCCTTGTTGTTGAGGTATTCCATGGGGTTGGATGTACCCGCTCAGGCCATCGAGTCTGCGGTCAGGCGTGTGCTTGATGAGGAAAAGCTCGGTGGCTTCGAGTTCAGGACCAAGGATCTCGGCGGAAGCGTCACCACGACGCAAATGGGGGGAAAAATTCTGGAGGCTCTGAAGGAGATCTTGTAATAACACCTTATCGAAGGTGAGTCCCTTCCTCCACGCCGACGCTTCCCCTCACGCACCCCCAGGCCGAAGAATTCAAGTGTTGTCTGAGTTGCTGTATCTTTTCGTTTATCGGTGCTATGAGGAGAATGAGCAACTTCCCTGATAGCCCGCGCTGTGTTTATGACCCCTACCAGGGTCGCTAACCGCCATTCTTGAAGGCTAGGTGAAGGGTGTAATTTGCAATCTGAGCACAATCAACCTTCTTGGATATGGAATACTAAGTACATCTTCCGCATCCCTCGTCATAGGCGCTTAAATAGCCGTGGCGTCAGAACGTGAGAAAGTCATAATGACACGTGACTTTGAAGCGTCAAACGCGCCTCGTTGCAAGGTTTAACTTGAACTCAATGGATGCTCTCCCGGATACCCTCGACGTGGTCAGTTCCCTCGCTTCCAGTTAGAGAGACGCGTACATACTGATTTTACTGCTCCGGATTCGCAGATATGCTCGTCACGTACAACATCCGCCCAAAGATCAACTGCGCTGTCACAGCTTGAATACCTCATTGCCTCGATATGCGTTCCTATGGACGCCCAGAGGTCACCACAGTTCCAGGAGTTTTTGAAGTCACAAGCCGGGTTCGAATCCAATAGTGAGTGAGAGTCCACAATCCCCTGAGTTGCCCCGCCGGGTCTTCCGAGGATCCCGAAGCGTTGGGTGATCGTTGACGTTTGATTCATCACTGGCATCTTTTTGTCTGTTTTTCTTCCGGCTCGATCTCTTCCGCTAAGCTTTCCTCGCATGCAGTTCCATCAAGGCTCCTTATTTGGATCACTTCTGCTACTGGGCACCTTGAGGCGTTGCTGAATAGGGGGTCCAATGTGGATCGTGAGTTTGTCTCATTTGTCGCCACTGGCTGTGAGAACCTGCGTTTTGACCTTTACTCTTCGTCTCGGGTCCAGAGGACAAACAAGATGAGCCCAAGACTATCGCATCCCAACTCATCCAGGCATTGGGAGTCATCCAAGGCGTCGCACTGAACCACAAACCCACCAAGGCATTCCTCGGGCGGAAACACCCTCTCGAGGTTCGCGTGCCAGATCTCCCACTATTCCAAGAGCTGACCGGTTCGCGTTTAGATCCTCGTTGACCTTCTGCTGGTCTCAAGACACGTCTCTTCTCCCTCCTCCGCCATCCAACACCAACAATCGTCCACGGATCTTTCCTCATCGACCTCCTCGAGAGATGGAAAAAAGAACCCAGAACCCGAAGCTCCATTGAAAAAGTTCCAATCGCAGTCTCCGCCACAACTCGCCTCGGCGGTATTAGACACTCTGTTGTGCATCCTGGTGGACTCCTCGGCAGCACTGAGGGCATTCGAAGAGGTTAGGGGGGTTCAGATCGCCGTGAAGATCTTGAAGAGGGCTGGAACACCTCGTGAAGTCAGGTGACTGAGTTCCATAACTTCATCATTTCTTTAATCGGTGAGGTTAAACGTTGTGCTCTCTACCACAGGATGAAGTGTTTGGAGTTTCTTTACTTCTACCTTCTCGATGAACACTCCATCGCTGTCCCATCGTCAACGCAACGTCGAACCGGCTCGGAATCATCGCTTCCCCTCTCCTTCCCCCCCTCCACCGCGACCACTACCCCGGCTACCTCCCCTCTGAAAGCAAGTTTCGGCGAATCAATCAGCGGCAACAGCGATAGTGGAAATACAACTCTGGTTGGAGGCAACGGAGGCCTTCTTCCTGCCTTCAGTCTAAGTCCCAAGTCCCGAGCCGCGCAATCAAATGTACCCACGAGCCCGTTTGAAGCTTCCTTGAGGGCGTCGTCTTCGCAGAGATTCCACGAAAGGCTCGGGGATCCACCATCGCTTCACTCTTCTGGCTCTTCCTCGTTCAGTAACTCAAATTCTTCTCCAAGGAAACTTGGCAGCGCGTTCATGCCCAACTCTTCGACGTCAAACCCGATGTCAGCCCCAAGGAACGCATTCCCTCCTTCCGAATCGCACCCGGTTCCCCACCGACCAAGAACACCTCCCCGTTCAAATTCCGCTCCTCATAACACGAGGACGGGTACTGGACCATCGTCGAAACAACCGGCCATGCTTCAGAAGGAGTTGGATTTTGGTCCAATAACGCCAAAGAAAGCGCAAATCGCTGGTTTGGGCAAGGGAGTAGCACCATCCATGCCCAACCGAACCTCCTCAAACTTTGATAACCTTTCAAGACCAATCTTCCCGTCTTCCTCCAGCACTTCTGCATCCACATCCACATCCACTTCTGACACAAGTAACCCGTCCAGTACGGGGATCACCATGACCACGAGTACGAACCACCGTCCAAGTCTGGGCACTCGAATGGGTAGCTCGGGTCTCAATAGTGTCAGTGGTGCGAGAAGTCCTCGCAGGTACCGAGATGCGGAAACGGGACGTATCATGGTTTCTCCGCGGAGCGAGAAAGAGAAAGAGAATAAGGCGCAGTTGCGTCATGGGCTTGGTGTGAGTGGGGTGAACGGGAACAGAGGGAGCACGGTTGTCAAGAGCACGGAGGAGAAGAAGGAGCTATTAGGGAGCATGCTTGGGAACGTGGATGCTCTCGTAGAGGGCGTTAAGAAGGCGGGCATCTGGGGGCTTGGCTGACCACGCTCCCGTTGTTCATATATATAGGGTGTTCATGGGTCGTTGTTTGGGGTGTGGCATCCTTTTTATGCTCTCTATGTACATCCACCATCGCTGCCTTCATATTTTCACCGCAATGTTATTGTTTGCCGGCCCTCATCGACATCTTTTCAAAGGATAATCTACTCCGACATTCCGAATCATCCCCGTCTCCCCGTTTACACGATGAGACAGCCGTTGATGCAATCATTCGGATTTAGCAATCAACTGGGAGTCAACGACCCATTCTGAACTTGTGCTTGAAGCTTTGAGTTAATAGACACGACGAGCAGCACTGTTTCGAGGAGCTCACCATTGTCATCCGATTTAGAGGCAACCAAGCTGTCCATTCCCTCATCAATCCACTGGAGGATCCCTCTGCAGTGCTCTAGATCCCATGCAGCCCCAAGCTTCTCATAAATGTCCGCGGCGCGCAGACCCTCGGATTTAGCCAGTTCAAGCCAGTCTTGTTGGCACCAAAAGTAAAAAACAGCTGTGCCAGGGAATGATGGATCCAGAACAGCTGGTCGTGCCAGTTGAAAGAGGACGCGATTCCAAGGGCTACCTTGAGATGGTTAACGGTCTTCTCTGCTTCACCCTTGGAACTGTATATCTCGCCAAGAACTCGATGACATAGGCAGAGATGGAATTGTTCATCTTTCTCCGAGAGGAGATCGATCGCGCGGGATGCGGTTTTCTCTGCGGCGTCCACTTTCGTATAACGACTGAGCGAGGATGATCAAGCACCGCGCCTGCCCCACTGTACGACCGAGCCGTTCAAAGATTTCCGATGCTTCCTTCGCCTGCTGTATCCCTTCCTCATATAGGTCCATGTACCGATTTGCAGCAGATAGGCACCTCAACGTTTGAGCGACCTGACTGTCGTCCCCCCGCTCTCTCCATAATTCCAAGGTGTGAGTAAGGAGCCGTTTGCGTTCCACCTCATTTCCAACCGAGTGGAACAACTGTGAGAGATCTCGCAAGCATCCTGCCTTGAAGGGATGGTCATCCGGGAGTGCCTCAATCTTTGGTCCCAGCGTGACGAGCCTTGGTTTGTGCCAATAGAGGTGGTCCATGAAATTTCCGCAGGTAACCCAGACGTCTTCCGAGTTTGCGTCAATCAATATGAAGACATCGAGCAGGTGCTCGACATTCACATCCTCTGACGTGATCAAACGTGCCTCTTCAAACCCGGGCTTGTCAGGATCAATACCGACTGACATCCAGGTGAAGTAACAATCCTTGGTTGTGCAGAGGAGTGGAGATGACTTTGGATCCTCAGGACGAAGATAATCTCGGAATGGCGCCAGCATTGTGATGAATCCGTTGCTTCGGTATGTCAGGGAAAGAATGCAGAACTTGTCCAGGATGTGGGTTCCGTTAGGGATGGTGGGAAACAGCCGGTTGATGTTGTTCTCGTCAATACCCTGGGGAAAGAAGGCAACGACTCCGAGAAGCCCTCGGGCGTCGGGGCCCAGTTCTTGGAACGTCTGCGAGGCGAGTGAAAGTTCGATTGCGCCAGCCAGGCTCTTATTATGCTCCGTCTGCAGTACACCCGTCTGCCGTCTCTCCCATTCCCTCGTCAATCGGTCCGTACCCCACTTGTTGTGATGTGCAACCGTAGCGAGCAGCGTGATCGACAGTGGATGGAAGTCCAGTTGTTTCAGGATGTCGCTGACCGAATCGGACCGTTCGCTGTGCTTGTAGATGCGATAGAAAGTGTCGTGTCCAGCCTCCACTGACAATGTCGGGATGTCCAGAGTTTTGTAGCCGGGGGGGATGGTGGATATGCGGGAGGTGACGCAGAGACAAACGTTGTTGAAGTGACCCAGCTCCTCCACCACGCCATAGATCTCCTGGGCGTTTGTTCCATACGGATCCAGAATAGACTCGGCGTTGTCGAGAACTATGAACATTTCCTTGGAGGACAAGAACGGTCGGAGGGGGGCCAGATCCTCGGGGTTTTCGATGCCTGCTCCGATGACCTTGGAGAGCCGGCGGAGGAAATGAGCGAGCGAGGCTGGGAACTGGTCACAGCGGATGAACCGACGGTTGCTGCCAAACCGTTGCCCTACGCGACAATCATGCAGGGCAGTCAGGGCGATGGAAGTCTTGCCAATCCCGCCGACACCAATCAGTGCGATTGGAGTGAGGTTTATTGCAAAACCGACGATCTTCTCAATTAACTCGTCGCGTCCAAAGAAGACCCTCGGTGGAGGAGGTGGAGATTCTCCGGTCACACTAGATGCAGATATAAGATAGTGGATCATCGATCAATGACTAGCTGGGGCCGCTGACCTGCTTTGGGTCTAGGCAAGAGTAAGTCCGTATTCGGTGATGAACGGAGTACGAGTGATGCTCACCGACCGATCTTGACCGTTAGCCCCTTCCTGGTTTTTCAACATGTGATGGTGAATGTCGAAAACCATCGTTTGGGTTTTCGCGACATCGCGACGAACCTCGGAAACGGTCTTCGCGACGTCGTGACGAACAACGGAAGCGGTTCCATGCGTGCCTCTCGGTAGCGGAGGTGGTGAGATTCCAGGCGCGCTAGATGCAAATATTAGACACCGCACTCGTTTGTAGTCGACGTCGCTGACCTGGCGTGATTCTGAGAAGCGGTAAGTGGTTACTCTGTGTCAGGAAGACTACGGGTGGTGCTTACCGCCCGATCCCGACCATCCGTATCCTCACGACTTTTCAAGGTGTTGCGACGCATGCCGGAAGCAGCGGTGCGGGTGTTCGCAACGTCATTCCGGACCACGGAAACGATGGCCTCGGGGTTTGGAGTATCACGACGAACGTCGGGGGTGGTGGCGTGGGTGTTCACAACCTCATGGAGATTGTCAGAAACGGTTACACGCGTGTTTGTTCCGAGTTCGGTCTGGAAGCGGACAGTTAGCAATATTCATACAGAAGTGGGAAGACACACGTTAAACACATGAAGGATCCTGTTGAGGTCCAACTTCCAGCCAGCGATCGCTTCTTTATCGTTCACGTGGACAAGTCGAGAGATCGTATTCCGTTTACCCCGCTTGATAATTTTCCTCTGGATCTCGGCCACAGTCCTGTGATTGAAAGTGTGGTGAGCAAATCGCTCGGCGTATGCATCGCTGGTTCGACTCACGTTGTCAGTTGCTCAATCGCGTCAAGGACGGACCGACTGAGCTGATCCGCTCGTCTTCCGTCCGTCCCCCGTGCAAGGGCCTTACAGACGCCAGCGCAGGATAGCCCTAGCTCGACACAGTCCACTTTGTTGGCCATTGAATCCTGTATACGTTGTCCAGCAATCGACCAACATGGACTGGAAGGAAACACACTCTTATCTCGGTGAGAAGAACGCCGGCAGAAGTGAACGCAGCCTTGACTGGTGCGATATTCGGGACCTCCGTGAGATTCAGAGCATCGATGGCCTCGTTCAGTGAGGAGAGAGCGTCATCCCGCCCCTTCAGTCGCTGAGATTTGGCTGCCATTGTCAAAACTTAAGGTGGTTGCGAGAAGGCGGTGCAGTATGCAGGCCGTGAGGACGAACCCGAACCCTATTAGAGATGAGCGTCCATCTTGTCATCGCGTGCCTCGTGCAACCAGACCAATTTGGTGAACAGAACCGGATTCGTGATCTTAGCATTTGAAGATGCGCGATCGCATGATCATCTGGAACCCTCGTTTGCTCCCTCGACTCTCGTTCAAAACAACCTGAAGAAATGTTCCACCTGCTAGCCGGTGGTGCAACGGTGTCTTTGATTTCGCCTTACTTTAGACTTGGCTTTACTGGTCGCTGTGTCGGAGGCCCATTTTCAAAACACCCATTCGGCACGCATCCGTCGCTCCACATCCATCGACCCCTCCGCCGATCCTCCATGTCGGTTTTCGTGCTCACTAGCTGGTCATGCGCAAACTTGCTGGGCGATTCTTTATTCCAGCTTGGCGAACGATTCTGACTGGAATTGTGCCTGGTACCCACTAATCATCGTTACCCAGGGGACGAGTTGTCGCTCTTGGTTTGCCGCTCCGGGCTCTGGCCAATAGGGACGGTAGGCGTCACAGATGTGAGGAATGGGGGGCGTGGCCAAATATGAGTAGCTCCCCATGTTCATCTGTCTCTTCTATGCGTAGATAAATTAACCTATGTTCTGCCGTTCTTGTCATCATCGTTCACTTGCGCTTGCGAGACCTTTTGTTATCTGGTACGGGAGCATCCAGGAACCCACCTGCGTCCAATACGTTCCTCGCAGCTTGGTTTATGTGCTTGAAACGGTCTGCACCGAGGAGGGTGCCACCGAAATATCGAGTGACTATGATGAGGACGTTGTTGACGTCCTGGGAGAAGATAAAGACGTCAATCTTGAGATTTCGTATAGGATGTCGTACCAGAATCTGGAGAAGATGAGCCAATCTACCACCTGCGGCGGTCTCCCCATCGTCATCATTATCTGTCAGCCAATGAACGACTATTAGGGCGAACGTCAGAAAGATAAGATTGGGCAGACCTTGGTGAAGGACATTGCCTACTTGGCAGCGCCAGGCATGGATGACTGGGTGAGCCGCTCGAGCGATCCTCCGGTCAGATAGGAGGTAAGAAATAACGAGAGGAACCTATGCAGTGAATCAGTACCGCGCAATGGACACACGGCCGGCTCTCTTCCTGCTACCTGATCAGGAGATGTAATCCTGCACGCCCTTCCAACGAAAGAGCTTTTGCGATCCACTATCGGTTCTGCTTCGATTATCTCCAGCCCCTCCGGGAGCCCTACCGGAGCTTGGGGCTCGGAGACGGCCGAGTGGACGGATGGGATGCCTTCTGGCGGGTCTGATGGGTTGTTGGATCCTGATGAAGCTTTCGATTCCTTGGTTTCCTCTCGGACCATCTCCCCGACAACTTTCTCAGATAGCTGTCCTTCGTACCACTTTCCACATTTCTCCCTGACGTTTTCTAGTCCATCAAAGACGCAAACGGTTTCAGGTGTCCATTCGACTCCATCCGTCGTCGAGATGAAGGTACGCAGGACAGTCCCAAAGATCGTCGATGAGACTCCGAAAGCCCCGATGTATTTTGACAAGAGTTGCAGTTGTGGGGGCGCTGACGAGGGGTACGATGGCGGTAACGACACCAAGACGGAGAAAGTGACTTGATCATGAGGATCGGGTAACCTTTTGTATGTTAGACAAGAATTAGCCTCATGAGAGCTGGAGTAGAACCCCGCTGATATACCCTATCGTTGCGGTATATCTGACCGTCGTATCTGTGGATTGCGGAGGAGTTTTCCAAAGACTCAGAGCATCATCGCCATAGATGGACTGTAAAACTTTC
>Ga0307517_10002734_pt1 | contig 28159 bp, 11 predicted proteins | sample 23_EM_MG_FD_194515 | JGI IMG/M metagenome (GOLD analysis project Ga0307517, IMG submission 194515) | Populus trichocarpa ectomycorrhiza microbial communities from riparian zone in the Pacific Northwest, United States - 23_EM | ecosystem: Host-associated > Plants > Roots > Unclassified | place... | reverse complement strand
AATCATTAACATCAGGATTAAATGATTCATGAAAAAAATCTATTTAACTGTTTTTATTTCATTTCAACAATCCCGATTAAATCCACTTCTTTTTCCTTTTATTGTTTTATTTATTTATTTATTTATAGTGATCTTGCTGTTTTGCGTTAACTGTACTACTTATATTAAGATATAATATCATATCATTTGTTATTTTTGAAAGCGAACAATTCTGCTTAAAATTCAATTAGAAAGAATCATGGAAAGTATTATATTTAAACGAATCGGGCTATCTTATATATGCGATTTACACAGTTCCAACTTAAAATATCTTAAAATTCAATTATTTTTTATATATTAATTTTTTTATTTTTTAACTAAAAAAAATACCAAGTTCCAACTATTGGAATTAGATAATACACTTAAAATACATATATTAGGGATAATATAAAAAATATTATTATTTTCATAAAAAAAAAGTCAAATATTTAATCAATCAGTTTGGGTGCAATATCATACAAAGATGAAATAGAAAAATAATATCTATAAAATGGTTTTAGTTTTATAATTTGATTAAGAAAATAAAAATTTAATTTAAATTCTTAAAATTTCCATTTTTTTTCTCATGATATCTTGGTTGTTGATAAAAAAATATTGAAATTAAAAAATGCATTGTCACTTTTAACAAATCAAACTTTAAAACAAATAGCTATAAAAGTGAAGAATAAAAAAAAGAGAAAGAATAATAATAAACAACTTTAAGTGTGAAAGTAAAAGAAAAAAAATATTATTTATATTAAAAACTTGAATTATTTATATTGAGTTATATAAATTCGGTAAAGTTAAACAGGTTTTAAAAATCTCGATCTATACCTAATCTATAATATTTATTTATTAATTTTTTTACCCGTTATCATTCATAATATTTATAATAAGATCTAATTTTAACCGGCTAAGATGGATTAAATAATTCAAATATTACAGATGTCGTGGTCTAACACCCCCTCCTGCCCACAACAATGGGTAAATCATCTCACTTTATTCTTCTGTCTTGGTGCATGAGATGGAACCATTTTTGAGGGTCCATGTTTTAAGCAGATAATTAAAGTCAGACTTGAATGAACATAAAGATCCGTTAGGATGTGCTCTGCGATATTACCGATAAGATTTTCAAATCCAAAGGACCACATCGAGCATTTTCCCAGCACCAGCACCCACCGACACTGCAGCAACAGCTCTGCGGGCCCATTTCTTTTATCAAAGCAGGCAGCATTTTCGGCATGTGCTCTGTGCTGCTCTACGACTCTTCCGTTTCCTAATATGTTCAATTTTTTTTAAATGGGTTTTAGTTGAAAAAAACAAAAATCAAATCGAGCTATTGTTTTTTGAACAATTTTAATAAGAAGATGTCAACATTATCTGGAGACCATTAAAAAGAATTAGTGAAATAAAATAAATGTTTAAGGGCAGATGAGATTTATGATACGCTGAGAAAGTTGGAGGACTTGGCGAAGAAAAACCGGTATGCAGCTGAAAGCCTGAAACTAGGAGCAGAGCATGTGGGATCACTGAGAAACTCGCCCTTGCATTTTAGCTTCTAGCACACCTCCTGCTGGGGCACCAATTCGTATAAAGAAGAATCTGAGAACTTGTGGAGATGGCCACAGAGTTATGAAGTTTGCTCCAGAGATTCATGACAGGTTATTGTGGAAGATTTCAACCGGTTTCACCAGTTCACCAATGGTTTGTGTTCCTGCATAGATTATTGGTGACCGATTGTTTTACAATATCTTGGAAATTCAGTCTCATAAGGAATATTAATCTAGCTCTGGAAAAATACCAATAATACAGCTGCTCAACACTTATCTTCACATGGAGAAGTTTAATCCGAGTTAAAACATGTCAAGCAAACCTCTGTTTGCAGGCCTCTCTTAAAACATCATCCGAGTAGCTGAAATCATCCCCCCAGCATATGCTCATTTGCTTTGCTTTCCCTTGACTGGGTTGTTCTGATTTAAGTTCGAAAATTTAAAACTATGGCTGCCTTTATTTTGATGCTGTAATAAAGGACGGCGTTCAGGGTGCAGTGTCCGTCAACGAATGCTTATATTCGAGTCACAGCTTGTCAGTGAGGACCTTCCATGCCCGGGGTCTGCTCAACTGGGAACTCAAGAATCAAGATTAATTTTGCAGTACTCACTGGGATTATCGTATGAACAGGAATCACTTTGAAGGTATTTGTTCTTATTTATAGCTTAGTTTACTATACTTGCTTCTATTATTTACACTTGCAAAGAAACTACATAAAGAGTACCATTCAGATAGTAGATGAGGGCTTCAAGAAAACTTAGAACTATTCACTAGCAAATGAGAATCCTGCACACAAGATCCATCTATATATTCACAAACACAATAGAGAGATAGATCCGCGTGCGCGTGTATACATGCAGGAAAAGTATACAAACCAGATAAACAGGCCCTTGAGAAGCAGAGTGATGAGGAGAGGGAGGAATGATCGGAAACCTATGGGATGGGTGGAGTAGGGAAAATAACAAGTAATATCTCAAAAACCAAAGTTATCTTCCCCGCTCACCCACCCGATAACCTTCCGAAAATCCTACTCCCTCTCCATTTCCTCCCAAATATGCTGACTTACAAGCGGCTACCGAAGCAGCTATGAACGCTTATCCTGGCCTTCCATCCCTTTATATTGTGTTGCCAATTTCCAACCCTAGCTACTTTAGTTGTTCACCGCCAGATCAAGGGCATCTCTTTGGGGAAACAATGATCTTGGCCGTTCATTTCAACCTTTTAGTCAATGAACATGGAATGCTTTGGCAGTTCCTTTTCACCTTTCCCACATGGATACTGTCGGTCGCTTTAGTGAAAGCCCCTTAGGGTTTTTCCCTCTATGGGCTTATTTTTGTGACATGTTTGGGCTTATTCATATTTCATGTATGTTGATTGAGGATTCTGGCAGTGGCAAGGCCCATTATCTTACAAATTAGAGCATGGCCTCAAAATCCGGATTCACAGAGTCTTCCCCATCAGGGATAGTTTTGAGTCCAGTGACTATTAACCAGTAAACATTTTTTCTTTTGGCAAAATGTCGTAGTAAGGTGATGACAACCAATGATTTTCAAAGTTACGGTAGAGACAGAAGCTGACAGGATTAGGAACTGAAGATGATGAGGATATGAGTTCTGATTGTTTTTTAATATAGATTAAGATTTTCTTCATTATATATTCTTCAGCGATCATAGCTCTGGTTAAGCTATACTAGAGGCTGTAAATAGCCCAGATATATTGAAGTTTCAACAAGAATAAACAATAAGAAAAATATCAAACACCTTTTAGGAATTTTTCTAACCTATCTTTCCCTTCTTGAATTTTCATCATAAGGTCAGTGCACTATATATCTAAGCAAATAGATGTACCTCAGGAGGAAGGAATTGCATTTTTGGCAAGCTTTTGCAAGCAATATCATGCTGTGTTAACAACATTTAGTTACTAAAAAAAATTATCCTAATAAGTATGTTCTCCTCAAAAATGACATGCTAGATATAATTGAGGATGACGTTAAGCTTGATGACATATAGTGATTAATGTTGTAGATCATGATAAGATGTTCAGAAAACACAGGAAAGCAAGATCCAAGATGGAAATTATTGACTGATTCCCACTCCTACCTATATATATAGACGGAAAATCATGTTGTGGTACTATGCATTTGTATGCTTGATCTTACACTAAAAAATATTGGTATTATGAAAAAATGTTGAATAAACTTCTGATCAGGTCGATGGCTTTATATGTTCAACAAGGCTTCATGTATGAATGAGTTCGTATCTTGGTTGACCGAGTAAAAAATTGATAGCTAGCCAAATTGAAAGAAATATGTATAGATATATATATTTCATGTATGAATGAGTTCCATCATCATGAATCTCTTTCAGGAGAAATTAAGTTCCTTGTGCAATCCTTTAGTTTCCTCAAAGAAATATATATAGATATAATTTCACATAATTCAAAGATAACAACTGGGTCTGAATGTGATGAATCTGGAAGAACACATTTAAGGTGACAACATGAAAGGTAAATCATTGACAAATAAATTAGCTGTCCATACAGGACCATGTTGTTTGAGGACCATGTATCGTTGTGAATCATGGGTGGACTGAGACATGTAAGGATTCAAGAACGCGTGTGGAGCATACAGAGAGAGAGAGAGAGAGAGAGAGAGCTAATTGTATTTTGTATAGAATAGAATAAGTTTGTGATTGATTTGGTGCTGTTTTGACTTGTTTCTGACCTTCATGCAACGGCATCATGTGATCAACTTGCACGAACAGATCCTTAATCATATCTCATCATCATCTACATCATCAAACTTGTCTCATCCGTTCAGCTTTTCCTTTATAATCTCGTACAGTTGTGTGCATGCATCTCTTAGCTAGGACTTGGACAATTGATTAGATTAGCTAGGCAGGTGTCATCCTCTAACTTAATCTGTGACGTCCATGATTCGCCACATGGAAATTGAAGAAAGAGCATTTGTAGGGGCAAACCTGCCGAGAGCCATCGTTTTTTGACAACTCTTTTCAAGTCCAATAGGCTTGTAAATCTCTTTATCCTTTTCGTTGCTGATCAAATAAAATTCCTTATGACGTATTAAGTTCCGCATGCTTCTAGCTGTTTATGAACTTGTGCTAGCTAAGCACTCAACAGTATCTGATCTGTTAATATTTGAGTCCATCAGTGCATTGCCTAATTATTCTTAGCTTCAGAATTAAACACTATGGGCATGGCTATTTTAATTCAGCAATAACATGGGCCCTCTCCCCCAACATGCTTGAACAAGTACAAATATATGCTTGCTAGGTGTTAATCATAGTGTATAATTACCGTGGATGTGTGTCTGCATATACAGTTTTGTATATGTATATATAAATGATGGAGTACACACGCTTAAGCACAGTGAAACATAGGAGCTTAATATTATATATGATTTATTCAAAGAATAGCAGGATGATTGTTAGTTTTATCAATCTAAGACTAAATATGTATATGTATATATATGTAGCATTTGGGAATTTGCTTCGACCAGCGGTACTACGTGACTAGAAAAGAGAGAATATGATGTAGTAACAAGTAGCTGGTTGTTTTTGTTTATAGCACCCGGAACTCTGCTTCTTCTGCTAGTAGCTCCACATACATATATAGAGATGAAGTCTCTCAAAAACTTTTGATTTTCCATGGCTGTGCCTGTTAGTGTGACTGAACTTGATCACGAGTACACAAACTTTCCTCCAAAATAAGTTTCTTGTTTAGTCAGCAAGTGTAAAAGAAATATAACGTGTGAAAAGAAATGTATAGAGAAAAGGAATCTATAGACTAGGCTTAAAATGACATGGATAGCTTTGACTTTTATAACTAGAATGTGAAAGTATATTCTCAAGTGTAGCTTTCAATGGCTAGAAGGAGCTTTGCATGATAAACTATCGATATAGATTTTGCACGGTGATTGAGAGTGTTTATACACCTAGCTAGAACTTGGAATTATTTCACAGAAAATGATGAAGAAATTGATGTGTTAGCTAGTCATGGTTAGTTGTTGTGTTATGCTATAGTTGATGTGTCATGTATGTTATTGATGGAATGTTAGTGATGTACAGTGTCATTGATATAAAAAATAATAAGATAAATTAATGTACGTGTAGAAAAAATTATGCGCATGAAATGTGTGCACGTGGCTATTAGAAACCTGAAAAAATACATTGAAGAGTGTGCCGGGATAAGATTAGATAAACCTAGTTGGTTTGGATGTCGTGCTGAAAATTCCAACCATTTGGGTTAGGATTCCAGCTATTTGAGCGATTTCCAAATATCTGTAAATTAACCCAAACAGCTGGATTTTTTTATGTTATCACACGGTAAAAGTAATTAAGAAAATAATAGTTTATAGTTATAAAAATACATGTGCAATGTGCATGTTAGATATGGGAGGAGAGTGGTCCTGCCAGGAGGAGCTATTAGGGCACTGAGAGAGCATGATTCGTCTAAATTAAGGTCCAATTTATTAATTAGGGCTCCAAAGCCAAGAAAACTATTAAATTTGTCTTGGACCCCTCTTAGCGTCAGCATTCTACAAAGGGTCACTCGTATTTTTTTTTACATTATCGTTTACTGTCCTCACACTCCTGCAACAGTAATAGGTACAGCATTCCCTCTATTATATAATTCTTGAGTGCCCATTATCTTGGGGATGTCCTTTACACTGATATTTGTTTAAGTTGTTTTGTTTATTGCTTTTCCTTGAGAAAATGCTTCCACTATATGTCACTTGCTTAGGTTTCATCACATACCATGACATGAGAATTTGGAATATTAATAAAGTATACATGGAATGGGAGTCATCACAGCTGAGCTATGTATGATTCAGAATGCGGATGCAGGGCGCAGGGGAGAAATGTGCAGTGACGGCTGCGTAGTTTTTTCCATTACTGGGATTGCAGCAGCAGCAGCAGCAGCAGCAGGACCTAGAAAATAGCATTTCGAAGGACATGGCCTCTTTATTCTGCCTACCTAGACCAGGCATAAAAGATTATTCAGGTGTACTGGCTGTCAATTACCACATTAATGCTAGCAAATCATGGGGGTACAAAACATTGCTGATTGGGATACCTGACTAGAGCCCATAGAACCCACAACTCAGTGGATGGAATCATTCATCGGAGAAGAGAGCAGGTGCATGGTGGGTGATGGTTCCAGGAAAGCAACGTGCCAATGGCAATGGACGGACGACACACATGAACCAACGAGTGAGTCACGTGAAATTAATGCAAACACGTGAAATTCACACCATCACCCTGTTGAATTCTTCTTCAGAAGGGTCAATTCCAGTGAACAAAATCCAAAGGTGTGTAAAATCAAGTCGCATCCACCTCGTAATTTCTCCATCCATCATCATGTTACCCGGTGCAGTGCGCACCAAAACAGGGGATATATAGAGAAAGATGCCCTGGCAGCTAGCCGCAACCCGGGGGTCCACTGAAACACTGCCGAGTCCCCTACTGGCTCGGCTCTACAAGGGTCCAAGTGGACAAATATCATTTCACTTCTTGGGAACATATAGCACATGAGATGAACAGCTAGGTTCTTTCCATCTTCATGTATCTGTATCTGTATCTATCCAAACCCTTTAACTTTTGTTCATGGAATACGATGGATGGAACCAAATCTTTCTTCCCTCACCGTTAAAGACACGTAAGCATCCCCTTGCTAATGATCCCTGCTCAAGCAAATCTACTTTCATTAGAGCTTCCCCTACCAACTACTCTAATTAGAGAGAGACTGTTGCGTGTGTGAGATATATGTTTTTTTTAAATGATTTTTTTTATTGTAAATACATCAAAATAATATATTTTTTTATTAAAAATTATTTTGATACCAACACATCAAAATGATAAAATAATATAAAATAAGATTAATTTTAATTAAGTAAAAAAATTCAAATTTATAGAAAACATGATTTCAACCGCATTCACAAACGCCACATTGATGTAGTAATTTTAAGAAAAACACTTAGTGTGTATTTAATTTTGTAGTAATTTTTATTGATTTTAAAAAAAAGATTTAAGAATTAACTATGATTTCTTTTCAAGAGAGTTTTTAATTGAATCCTTGGAAAACTATATTGTGCTGCATGTATCATATAAATAAACAAATCCTTGATGACGAATTAGGAGGTTTGTTTTTTTTCCTTGACTTTCAGAATTTAAATCTAAAAGTTAGTGCTGTTCTAAAACAATTTATTTATCCAAGACTTTCTGAATTTATTTATCATTAACAATTTAAATAAAAGGAATTATTTAACGAATAAGATCGATGTGAAAAGTGCAAGCTTAAAATCATTTAGATACAAGACTTGGTATTATTAAACAAATATATAATCAATGTATTAAATTAATATTCTTTGCTTGATAAGTTATCCCACTTCAACCCTACAGCATTTTATATATATTTTAGTTTAATGGGCCCAACATGTTTATCTAAATCCAATTTAATATATTAAACTAGAGATCTTGATGTCCCCTGGCTCTAAGCTTGCTTGTTATACAGTAAGATGTAAATTAACTTACTCTAGTCAAATCCCAGTCTTGACCTCATGCGTGAGAGATATTCATGTTATGACCTAGTGGAAATTAAGGGCAAAAATGATATAAAAAAATGCATAGATTTTGTTCACTGAGAACTAATCATGAAATCACTAGAGATCACAATTGAGATGTTCACCTTTAGACTCTCTTTTTTTTCCCCCTTAGGCCAATTTTCTCATGATTAGATTTCATGTCAGTGGCTTGCTATCACAGTCTTTCAAGTAAAACCAAATGCCATTATTTCTTATATATATATATATATTATCCTGCAGTAAATATTTTGTGTGTGTGTATATATATATATATATATATATATATATATATAATCTAAACAACATAAATGCTGGTATTCAAATTCATGGAATAGGGACATTGTCCCTCAAATTCTAGCAAGATGAACCTTGCCCTCATAAACTCATAACCTTTTCTTCCTTCCTTCCTTTTTTGTGTGATGTGACTGATTTTACCTTTCCTATTATTCATCAGTTTATAATGAATCACTCACTCCCAATCTAACAGATTTATGAAAATATTCAAGCTTCAAAAGGGGAAGCACCCCCTTGAAGAAAATATAAAAGTTTTTGTATTTTTGTACTGTGATGCATAATATTTTTTGAATTAAAAATTTATTAAAATAGTATTCTTTAAAAATTTTAATAGTAATATATTAAAATTATAAAAAAATATTTTAATCTAATACTCTTTTAAATAAAAATTAGTTTTGAAATAGATTGGCATGCAAAAACAAATAAACCGATGGTTGCTTCTTCTTCTTCCAACGAGGAACTAATGGAATTCTCAATCATTTTTTATGTACACACTCTAAACTTGAAAACCTGGAGCATACCGTTCTCTATATTTTCCATATTATGCGAACAAACCTTCATTTTATGATGGATTCAAGATTCATGTTTGAAGAAATGAGAGTGGTGGGAGTGTTATAGCAGAGTTAAATTGCCTCTGTGGGACCCTACAGCACTCACTGAATAAATGGCCCCACATCACCAAACAAAGAACAAGGAAAAAAGAAGAAGAAGATAACACGGAAAAGACCGTATTGAATTCTAACACTAGCTAAAAGGAAAAGAAGATCCAAAAAATGGAGGGGTTAAAGTTAAAAGAAACGTAAAGTTGGTTGTTTTTTATCTGTGTCTTGGTCCCCTGCAATCTCTGCAAGCCTTTCGCCGTCTTCTACGTCCACTTGGCCTCTCTGTCTCTTGAGATTTTGAGTTCTCTTTCTTGGAGCTCAAACTTTTAAAGATACAAACTTTTGGTAGCTTCTATTAAGCTTAAGAGTATGAATTGCTCAGCTAAGTTCTCTCATTTTTAATGCATTTGGATTAGTGTAACTTTTGACTACTTCGAGGAGCTCAGATTTTCTCAAAATTCTCTTCCTTTTTATCAGTTTATTGGTTGATTGCCAGGCAAGAAGTGTTTCGAGTTCTTCTTCAAGTTTCTAGCATATCACTCCCTTTTGGGGTTTTTAGTTTTGATTTGTACTGATAAAGTTAATTAGTTTCCAAAATCTGATCTGGGTTTTTGTTGGTTTCAAGTTTAATGATTAAAGAAGTGGAAAAGATCATTTCTTTAATTTAAAAAAAATGCTTAAAGTAGCTTGATTTGGAGGGTTTTTGAATCTTTGAGAGAGCCATTAAAGAATATGTTTTTTGACTGCTACTTTAAGTAAAACTATGTGTTGATTTATAGTTTATTTATATATCTCACTTCCAGGTGATAAGGACATCAGTATAAATGAAAGAAAGATAATATTCTGTCCTGTAAAAGAAGAAGCACTCTTCTCTTTTATTTCTTTTGCGAGTTAGATACAAACTGGGATTGTATTGTACTTGTGGGGTTATTGTCAAGCTTTTCATGTCTTGAAACTTTGTTGGCTCCATATACATATGTTTTTGGGTTCTTTGAACTTGTGCTAGAGTTCAAGAGTGGTTTACAAAAGGTGCCAGTAATGGCTAAGCAATTGAACTAGAGAGGATTTCTTACTAGGAGGAAGTGTTGCTAACCAACACCTTCACCATGCCTTTGTCTGAGCTATTATATCGAATGGCTAAAGGAAAGATTGATTTTTCTCAAGAGAAGGATCCTAGTTGTTCAACTGATCTGTCTTTTGTGTAAGTTTCAATTTAATTTCCCTTTTTTTTATTGAGCTTCCTTTTATCTTGGATTAGTGAATCATTTCTCCATATTGATTTGTTTCTTTCTGGTTTCATTTCTTCTATTGTGTCTGTTGGTGTCCTACAAAGCAGACCTGAGAATGACTTTGGTGAGCTAATATGGGAAAATGGTCAGATTCAATCCAGTAGAGCTAGAAAGATACAACCTTGTAGCACCTTACCATGTCAAAACCCCAAGATTCGATATAAAGACATAGGAAATGGCACCGATATTAGAACAGGAAAGTTTGGGATGATGGAGTCTACACTGAATGAACTCCCGATGTCAGTTCCCGCTGTTGAAATGGGGGTGAATCAAGATGATGACATGGTGCCTTGGTTGAATTATCCATTGGATGAATCTCCTCAACATGATTATTGTTCTGAATTTTTGCCCGAGTTATCTGGTGTTACTGTAAATGGACACTCCTCCCAGAGTAATTTTCCGTCGTTTGGTAAAAAAAGTTTTAGCCAGTCAGTTAGGGACTCCCGTACTGTTTCTGTACATAATGGTTTGAGTTTAGAGCAAGGAGATGTGGCGAAGAATTCTTCAGCAGGGGATACTGAAGCTAATAGGCCTAGAACTAGTGCTAGCCAGTTATATCTATCATCTTCTGAGCATTGCCAAACATCATTTCCATATTTTAGATCCAGAGTTTCAGCTAAAAATGGTGATAGTACAAGCAATGCTGCCCACCATGTCGTTTCAGTGGATTCTATTCGAGCTCCAACATCAGGAGGTGGTTTTCCCAGCATAAAGATGCAGAAGCAAGTTCCAGCACAATCCACAACCAACTCCAGTTTGATGAATTTCTCTCATTTTGCAAGACCTGCTGCTCTTGCGAAAGCTAATCTTCAGAACATTGGCATGAGAGCTGGTACAGGGATTTCAAACATGGAAAGAACGCAAAATAAAGATAAGGGCTCAATTGCAAGTAGTAGCAATCCGGCTGAATGCACTCCCATTAATTCATGTAGTGGTTTGCTAAAGGAAACGAGCTCCCATTGTCTTCCTGTTCTGATGCCACCCAAGGTTGACGCTAAACCATCAGAGGCTAAGCCTGCAGAAGGATTTGTTCCTGCTGAGCTACCTGAGGCTACAATTCCAGAAGGTGACTCAAAAAGTGATAGAAACTGTCGTCAAAACTTTTGTGAAAGTGCAATTAAAGGAGTAGCAGATGTTGAGAAGACTAAAGAGCCCGTGGTTGCTTCTTCTTCTGTTGGCTCGGACAATAGTGTGGAGAGAGCTTCGGATGATCCAACTGAGAATCTGAAGAGAAAACATCGAGATACTGAGGAGTCTGAAGGTCCTAGTGAAGTGAGTTTCATTCATAGGTTTCACATTTTTACAATGTTTCTTGTTGTTCCTATACTCTCTCTCTTTCTTCCATGTACTAAGGAAATAAGCAATGCGCAGGATGTAGAAGAAGAATCTGTAGGTGCAAAAAAACAAGCTCCTGCTCGAGCAGGTAATGGCTCCAAGAGAAACCGGGCTGCAGAAGTTCATAATTTATCTGAAAGGGTGAGCAACAACATTCCAATATCTCATCTGAAGAGATGTGCTTGTTCATTTGATGTTATCCTTGGTAGTTATGAATTATAGTATATTGATCGGTTCTCATCTGGACTTCAACAAACAGAGGCGAAGGGATAGGATCAACGAAAAGATGCGGGCCCTACAAGAACTCATACCAAACTGTAACAAGGTTGGATATCTGTATTTATGTTACTCAGTGAATTTCTCCATAATCTTTTGAAAATGAGGTTTTCTATAAAATCACAATGGCTTGGGAGTATCAAACCTGCACCAAACCTTGGCCTAATTGAAGTTTAATTACTTATTTGAGTTTATTCATGTTTATTGAAGTTTAAACTATTCCAAGTTCTTGACCATTATGTTAATCGAATCATCCCTCAGTTTTCTTAGGTTAAAGTTATTGCTGATCTCCAGGAAATTTGAAGGAATTTGAGAAAAGTCAAGTAATTTTAGTGTAGATGATTTCATATGCATCTTTGCTTCCATTTTCTTTGACATATTTGCATTATAAGGTGGATAAAGCTTCAATGCTTGATGAGGCCATTGAGTATTTAAAGACGCTTCAGCTTCAAGTACAGGTAAATTCTGCTGATTTCTCTCGAAGTTCATTCAAGACACTTGATGAATTGGAAAATCAAATAGCTGCTTGGGATCATTCACCACCTTTATGCAGATCATGTCAATGGGAGCTGGATTGTATATGCCATCAATGATGTTACCCCCTGGAATGCCTCACATGCATGCAGCTCATATGGGGCAGTTCTTACCCATGGGTGTGGGAATGGGAATGCGTATGGGAATGGGAATGGGTTTTGGGATGAGTATGCCAGACGTGAATGGTGGATCTTCTGGTTGCCCTATGTATCAAGTGCCTCCTATGCATGGACCGCATTTCTCTGGCCAGCCAATGTCAGGGCTAAGTGCTTTGCATAGGATGGGAGGATCGAATCTTCAGATGTTTGGCCTTTCAGGTCAAGGATTTCCAATGTCATTTCCCTGTGCACCCTTAGTGCCAATGTCTGGAGGGCCTCCTCTGAAAACAAACATGGAACCAAATGCTTGTGGTGTGGTAGGTGCTACGGATAATTTGGATTCAGCTACGGCCTGTAGTTCACATGAAGCAATTCAGAAAATCAACTCGCAAGTGATGCAGAATAATGTTGTCAATAGCTCAATGAATCAGACCTCTAGTCAGGTTTGTTGATTCTTAACTAAGTGGCATATTCTATGAGAATGAAAAGCTCAAATTGAATGTGGCTAAATGGGTTTTCATTTCACGATGATGATTGATGTCTGTTGTTCTTGGTAATCACCATCTTCACGGCTCCTCTCCACTCCCAATAGAAGGAATTTAGTAGCTTTAGGCGCATTCTAATCCCATCTCAATGTTGCATGATGGAAAATTGCAAGTATGGCCTTCATATAAGCACACGACTATTAAATTTTGATCTATCTATTTATGTCTTTAAAGCTGTCACTCTTCGTGTCCATCATCCTGTAAAAGTGAAAACTAAATCAGTGTCATTTATGTTTTCCTCATGAAGGATATTTTCATGGAGAACATTTTTTTTATAATTTATCAAACTGTATTGTTTGTTATCCAATTTCTGTTCAAAGATCGTGGGCATGTTTCGATTGGAGCATAGAATCTAGATCCAATTATAGATGTTATTTGGGGTGTCATTTTCATAACCTCCTAGCAGCCAAGAAGTCTTAAAAAAGTACAAAGTTGACTTTGATAGTTGGGGTAACCTCACAGAAAACTATGTTCTCTACTTCAACTGAGTTACCTTGTGCCATTACTGAACCCAAATCTAAAATTAGCTACATTGTTCCTGATGCCAGTGCCAGGCAACAAATGAATGCTTTGAACAACCTGCTTTGGTGCAAAATAATGCTCAAGACTCAGGAGTTGCTGACAACAGAGCATTGAAGTCGGTTGGTGGAAATGACAATGTACCAAGTAGTGAGGCTGGTGAGCATTTGCAATAACTGTTGGCTGTGCCAAACGTTGATGTTAGATCTACTTGATATGGTTTGTAGAGGTAAAAGTTTTTTTTATCTACTTCAACGCGCTGCAGGTTGTGACTGATTGGTAGTTCTGATGCTTTGCCATGGGAGAGGTGAACCACTTTTGCTTCATGTCAACATCTAAACTTTCCTTGTATGCAGTAAATCTGTGGGATTTTGGGTACATGACTATGCAGAAAGGTTCCAGAGTTTAATGAAGTCAAGTTTTTACGATAATCGTCAGAATCCTAATTTCAGGGAAGTAGAATTACAAATTGCACAGATTTTTTGTACGTTGAGGAGACTCGAAGGTTTTTTCTAGCATCTGTACATTCATTTGCACAACCTGAGAAAACAATGCACTGTCTAGGAGTGAACCAACCAGAAATATGAGTGTTTTCTGTAGTAGGTCTCTCAATACAAGTTCTTTGAATTAATGAAAAAAACACTTATTTTCCAATACCGTAGTTATACAACCTCTCAAGCATGTTAACCATCTACCATATTTCCAGAATCTCTACATCATAGTGGACTCATGAAGCTTCTTACAAATCTAACTTCAATATCTGTTATTCGTTGTGACTGTTGTTTCAATGTCTGCTTCAGTACCAGGTGAGGCACGTGCCACCATACATGGAAAGAGTGAAGTCTCATTAGCTCTTCCGCGAGGTTCAACCAATTCTATGTTCTTCTCTACTCAAAATCCTGAAAAGCCTATATAAATGGAGACATACAATCGTTGGTATTCTCCTAGCTAGCTGGAGGTTCCTACACCCTTCATAAAATGTTACTGTGCAACTAGTTGACAGATATAAAGAACACAAAAGAATCCAATCTCATACACAAATCAACATTATCGATGTGTAATAACGAGTACATAATTTTTTCTGCTACTGATCAAATCAAACCCAACAACACACCAACCACCATCACACTATCAATACATACAACCGGGTGATCAGAGGGGGGGGAAAAGAAGAAACGCCTTTATGCACACCTATATACCTCGCAATGAAAGAATCCAAATCTTTATAAGTATATGCAAACTTTGTCATTCTGATGCATTTAATTATTGACTTTAACATCCCCCTTGGTATCAGAGGAGACAGTTTTTGGAGTTGGTGATTTCCCGATAATAGCTTTCTTTGCCTTCACAAGTGATTGCTTTACCTTTGTTAAAATGTTGTTTGAATGCTTTTGAGTAGGCTTGGCTGGAACTTCTCTTGGCAGATCCTGTGATACTTTTATGTCGTCAGCATCCTTGGTGGTGGAAGGCTCTAAATTCTGTGTATCAGATTTCGCTATCTCATCAACCTTTTCCTGCTCGGAGTTTTCTTTGTTGTTTTTTGCACTTTCTTCTTCTTTTGCTTCTAACCCAGAATCTTGGGATTCTTTGACTGTTTCACTGCCAATTGTGGTAGCTTCATCCAGCTTTCCCTCTATTTTCTGATCTTTTTCGGTTTCCTTTCCTGCTGGTATCTCCTCTTTCTTGTCTTCTACAGCAGGCACAACATTTTCAACTGTCTTCTCTCCCTCAAATGATTTTTCAGTAACTTCGGCATTTGAAACCGCATCGCTGACATCTTCCACTTTGATGGGATGAGCTAGTTCCTCTTTTAGTGTTTCACTTGCTATATTCTCGCCCTCATCTTTGGTCGTCTGAGCTTCTTTCTCTTCTCCACCCTTTTCCGCTTCTACCACAACCTCTTTTACTGGCACTTCAACCGGATCAGTTCCTTCAGCCTCTCTTTTTTCATCTTCTGGACCAACCTTTCCTACAACTTCAGGAAGAGAAGATTTTCCTATATCCTCTTTGACATCAACTTCAGCCTCCTGAGTAATTCCAGCTACTTCCTCTGGCTTTTCATTAGTTGGCTTAATCTCAACCTGTTCACTAACTTCAGATCGTGCCTCAGTTTTCAACTCTACTTCATGTTTCTTTTGTTTTTCCGTATGTGTAGTGACTTCAGGTTGTTCTTCTGGTTTCACCTCAACCTCAGGACCCAATGATTCTGGTTTTTCAACTTGTTCAGTTACTTCAGGTTGTTCCACCAATTTCACCTCAACCTGAGGAACCGCTGATTCTGGTTTTTCCACTTGTTCAATTACTTCAGATTGCTTTTCTTGTTTAACCTCAACTTCAGGAACTGCTGATTCTGGTTTATCAACTTCAGGCACTGCTACTGAATCATTGATATCTTTTACTGCAACTGCTTCTGATTCTTTAATAGGATGAACTTCCGATGAATCCTGTGTTTTCTCAATAGCTTCAACAGATTTCTCCCCTGTTTTTTCTACTTGTTCAGTGACTTCAGACTCCATTTTCACTTCCCTGGGTTCAGGAGCTACTGCTTCTACTTTATCAGCTTCTTTAGACAATTCTTGTGAGCCATCAATATCTTTTACAAGAACTGCTTCTGATTCTTTGGTAGGAAGAACTTCCAGCTCCTGTGTTTTGGCGATTACTTCAACTGATTTCTCTTCTGGTTCAACTTTTTTAATGACTTCGGATTGTTCCTCCAATTTCACCTCCATTTCAGGAATTACTAATTCTGATTCTGGTTTATCATCTTCTTTGAACACTGGTTCTGAATCTTCCGCATCTTTTACTAGTAATGCTTCTGATTTGATAGGAATAACTTCCAAAGGCTCCTCTGGTTTCTCAATCACTTCTGTTTTTGGCTTTTCAACTTGTTTACCAACTTCAGATTTCTCCTGTAGTTTCACTTCAACTTCTGGAATTACTAATTCTTGTTTGTCGACTTCTTTTAATACCCCTGAATCTTCGGTGTTTTTTGCCACAATTGGTTCAGACTCTTTAATAATAAGAACTTCTGATGGCTCATGTGGTTTCTCAATGGCTTCTTCTAATGATACGGGAACATCAACTGTCTTGGGTTCTTCATGTGGCAATTCCTCCAAGGATGACGATAATGGTTGCTCTTCTGCTTCTTTGGGAACAAACTCTATAGCTGGAGCAACTGATTCACCATCAACAACACTGGTCACCGGAGCTAGAACACTGGATGTATGTGAGCCAGGAATGGAATCTTTTTCCAACTCTTTTTCATCATCGACTGGAACATCAACAATTGGAGCATCATCAATCATCTTAACCTCAACTGTTGGAGGCTCTGCCTCATCTTCGGCTTCTCCTTCTGATTTAGCTAACGGGGTTGATTGACTTGCTAGTTCATTAGGTTTGAGGTCTTCTTCTTCTTCAGTTTTCTTGGCTACAGAAACAATTTCAGGTTCCACAGGCTTTACTTCTTCGGTCACTTTCTCCATTGGCTGCAAGAAATGAACAAAGAGAATTAAACAGGGAACACCCTTTGACATTTTAAAAGCAAAACAAGTGGAAACTATTGTGTAGGTGCATAAATAAAAGAAGAGGAGAACAGCAATCAAATATGAAGCACTGCAAGTATCATATTTCTGTTATGAAACTTGCTGCAATAATGATGAATATTGCACAAGATAGAAAACAAAAAAACACAGAGATAGATTTAACATGGTTCGGCAATATATCTATATCCACAGGAACAGAGAGCTTTATTTTACTATGTGTCAAATTAGAGTCATATAATATGTATTTATAGGAAACCCTAGCCATACAAGATGTATTAATAATTTACAATCTTGCTCTGCTCCACTTCACTCCAGCATCATTCTATAAGCCACATACTACAACAATTTCTAATCTCCCCATCTAGATATTGATATTGTAACTTGAAATTCTTAAAGAGTATGGATATCTCGTACCCCTCGCAAACCGGAAGAAAAAATAATGCCTAGTTGATTAACAAGAGAATCTTTATGGCAGAATCAGAACCAAGTGACAGCTGATATAACTGCAGAAGGACGCCACCATGTTTGATAATTCATATCCCACAAAAAAAAGCTTAGGCAATAAAGGTGGCAAGACTAACTTTCATTATGGATTTGGTATTTTCTTGAAATGAAATACCTTATTCCTAGCGTACCAATTTCACAGTGACAGTATCTTTCAACAGATTTGAGAAAGCGAAATGTATCAGAAAATGGTGTATGTTCCAACTTGACTTCGTATGTGCTTAGACTGATGATTAGTGGAGATACAAAAGAAAGGTGTCATTTATTTTTCCAGATAATTATGAAAGGGACACATCCAAAAATATATATATATATATATATATAAAAAATCTTTCTCCTGTCAACAGCAGACACTTCTCAGAGCTTCTGATACAGTGAATAGAGTGAGAGACAAGCATCAAGAACTAACCTTATGCGATCATTCATGGATGATATCCGAAAGAAACTACAAGTTCTATGATTTCCATACAGTCAGATAAACAAATCTATGATCATTAAAACATTCATGCAAGTCCAGGAGTAACAAAACCCTATATGGATCTTACTGAAACATCAGAGATCATATATATAATTATGATAAGTTAGAAAAGTAAAATTATTGGAAAGAATTAAAGAATCCCAAGAAGTATATATGAATGATCAGATAAGCAAAAGTATATCATACTTTGATCAGAACTGAAAAGAGAAAAGATAGTCAGGATGATGATCTAAATACCTCGTGATCAGAAGGAGTTTGATGTGATGGAGCAGTCTCGGTAGCCATGGGGATTGGTAGAGGCAGAGAATAGAGATCCTTTCAGAATTAAGTTGATGATAGTTAAGAGATTATGTGTAGTAAATAAAAAAGGAAAGGAAAGACAGTGGCTGGTAGCAACTGATCAAAAAAATAAAATAAAATAGTGTAACAGCAACAACAGAAGCAGCAAAACAGTAGTGTGTGACAGACTGTATATCACATGATCAATCCAAAATGGATGATTAGGATTCCATTAAATTTTATATCTTGAAAGCAAAAGGAAACAAAAAAGAATGGGTTTGATTGGATAATTAAAGTGAGAGAGCAATAGGCAATGGCATTTTCCCTTAGGGTAGCAGACAAAGTTCCAGGGGGACCAGACCCTTTCCTCCCCAGGAAAATGCTTTTCATTTTTGCTAGCTGTTAACTGTCTAAAGTCTTAAAGAATAAGATAGATGGTGATATGCCTTCCTTTGGGCCTGAACTCTGTGGTTATTTGGACTGAACATTCAAAATGTAAAGTATGCCAAAAGTCCATACGAAGAATTACAGGTCCAGCTTTTGACTAATCCAGTATCAAGCTGTGTGCTGTGTTGAATGGTTGGTTAGGGTTGCTGAGCACTTGAGTAATGTGGAGGAAAGTGAGCATGAAATTGGCCCAAACATTAACATGGATCTGATGATAGTGGCGGTACCTTAGATTCTGTGTTGTTTTGTTTTTGGTGGAACTGATTAGACAAGGCTAATCAACACCTGTTATTCATGCTCCAATTAAACATTCACAACACACATCCCACATCAAGCGAAACAGCCCTAGAATGAAAAGTAATGATGCTAATTTGGCAAGAAAGTTGACCATAATTTCCCACTACAAAGCTAAAAGCAAACACCTAATTATGATTATATGGGACAATCTCAACCAGACAAGGCTTTTTTATATATATAATTTCCATAGGAATAAAGGCCTTGAGGCCTTTTGATAATTGATGATGTTGCCTTCTAATTAAAGTCAATTTCCACTATAATCTTGCTGGGCCTTCGTCCCAGCTTTAACTTGAAAATCAAATTCTATCACTGTCACTGATCTTTTCCTTACATAGTATGCTTAATTACATGCTGTCAATGCCATTTGAACACCACTGCTTTGCTCAATAATGATGGCTAATGAGATCTTAAGCTTCCATTTATGGTAAGCAACCTCATGATAGCAGCCTTCGTGTTTCTCTAATCATCATTTGTTGCTGTGATAAGACTAAAGCTGATCAAGTTTAGTTGCTAAGTTAAATGCCAAACTTATTAGATATCCATGTGCTTGTGTTTCCAACTAAATGTTAATGGGCCAATCAAGAATAATACTCCATAATAATGATAATTTATTAAGGTCATCTCAAAAGGACCCCCCCCCCCTCCCTCTCTCTTTCAATCCTCTTAGCTTTCAACATGTTTAGGCAAATCAATGTGTGATGCTTCCAGCAGATTTTTTTTTTTTTTTATCTGATGGTAATATTTTGAATACCAATCTCTTGTCAAAAGGCACTGCATGCTCCAAAGCACTAGGTTGGTTGCTTCATTAGGTTAAAAAGGTGCGAGATGGGAGAATTTTACAGCAATCAAGTAAAGATAAGCATTACTCTCAGGTACTACAGAAGTTTTGCTACTCCTTCAGCAACGGTAGCCTCTATTTGTAACTTGAAAGCATGGAGGATAAAGAATTGCTGAATTAGGATAGACTGATGCATGGATCTCTATATATCCTTGGTTAATTCAGAAAGATGCTAGTGGAGTTGTTTTCAAAGATGATTATGTGATGCAACTATTTTTCTACTTTTGATATTGGAATTTTTTTCTTTTCAAGAATAGTTTTTAGTTAATGAAGATAATCATATTAGCAAGGACTCTGTGATGAGTGTGATTCCATTATTAGAGTAACAGTTGCTCTTTCTTGTCAATTAGCTGTCTGTCTCAGAATCTGCTTAGAAACAGATGACTTTAAGGATAATGAGGAAAGAGCTCTCCATTTTCAAGGGCATATGGATGGTGTCCCCCTCCATTTCAAATAACCATTCGATTATTATCTTCAAAATCTTTGTCTTCATGGGTTTTAATTGGCCTATTTCCCATCAATGCTACATCGAAATAGGCCATTATGCTTACTAATTATGGCTTTGTTTTACCAGAATGTTATTATGATTTACACTTGTTTAAATGATGAAAAAATTGTTCAAGCCAATACCTTGAACTCAGTAACTAAAGGTTCAAACAGAGTAATCTATTGACAAGAGATTGACTTCTTTTCTGCAGGCCTAAAGTTAGCTACAATTTGACTAATTTACCAAGGAGAAGATTTGTGTAAGATGAATTCATCTTGTATTGATTACAAAAAAAAAAAAACTATTGATACCAGCTAATCTTTGATGATTTTCAGGAACAAGGAACATCAGATGGTAGCTTAATGCTCAACCACATAAACTAATTCTGCAGTAAATTCCCAGCAGGAAAAGCAGATTAACCCTTTTACTCTGCTGAAGTTTTCAAGTGCTGTGCTTCGTACCTGAAATTGAACCCTAGTCGTCTGGGGACGGGTCCTAAAAAAGTTGACATCACATACACTTATTTGTGAAGTCCCACAGCTGTTTCCTATAAGATTCCTAATTAATGTGTTAATGCAAAAGATAACCCTCTAGGGACCAAAGGGCACCATTTAGGGTCGGTTTAAGAGCTCAGAGGAATCTTGAAACAGCAACTTGTGAGACATGAATACACATCAACGCTTAAGAGCTGATTTTTGGGTTAGATCATCCTTGACTATTGTATGGCTGTAATTAAAAAACACGTCTGATACTTTTGTTCTACTTCTTGTCGTCGGTGGCCGACGATTGATTGCAGTAACATCAACAGGATCATCACCCCTTTACCTCAACTCACCTCAAGCTAGCCCTTAACACAGGAAAAACAAAAAAAACAAAAAAACTTTTTACCTGACCATGCCTAGCTAGCAGAAAGCCAGAAACTTGGTTATATCTCTGATTGTTACCATGTAAATTTTTATTTATGGTTGTGGTTTGAAAAAATATATTTAATTTTTAGTGGATGCATATAAAATTAATCGACTATTTTTAAATATGAAGTTGAAAGAAAAATGCAGACCACGTAAAGCAAACAAACAGAGACTCAATTATTATACAAAACAAAGATAATGGAACAGTTATGCAGCTGTGAAAGTAAGCTCATGATAAAACTTACTAAATTAATTGCCTGTACTGTTCCTATTCCTATTCCTTTATGCTGCTAGCTAATCATTCAAAGACAAGGATTCATTCCCTAGAACTGAAGCAAGTGGATAAAATAAAGAGGCATGCATCAAAAGTAAGAGTAAAAAATATAATATATAGTTTAGCTTAACAACTTCATTATTAATTTGAAGGGAATGTTAACAAACCCACCAGATTAAATAGGGATTAATGACAGCAAAGCCAACATATATATGATTAGCAAATATATACAACACAAAGAAGAAATAGAAAAATAAAAGGTGAGGCAGTGGTTGACTTCAGAAAACAGCTCATATGGTTCCTTCAACAAGATAAGCGTAAGAGGGCATTATGAGGCGTATATGGAGATTACAGGCATCTTTTCGTATATATTATTTTAATTAATTAACGTACATAATATATATATCCAATTGGGATGTCTAGATTAAGGACAATAGTGCCAGATGTCAAGGAGATTAAAGAAGCTTCAAGGTTCATATATGGGGCAATAAGAAGAGCGAAGGAGACAGAGACAGGCTATATGTTACTCCATTATTATGGTGGTGATGAAGGTTCTCTATTTCTTCCTCAAAGTCTAAAACGTGTTTAATTAAAAAATTTAAGTAAAATAATAATCACCCTTTTCTTGTTTATTATTGTTGTTTTTTAATCAAGCCATTGTCATGCAGCATCCCTTGGAGAGAATATCTTGTCTTCCTGCCTGACAACACAGGAAAAAATGTTCTGCAACTTGCTTGAGATATGTAATCAGATTAAGAAATACTGAGCCGCCAATAATTAAGTTTTTTTTTTTTTGTCAATTATTTTTTATTATCATCATCATCAACTTGTACTGTGGTGCGGTGGAGATTTTTTCAGACTGATTATAGTTTCAAAAATTGTTTAAATTTCATCGTTTAATCCTACTTTTCATCTCGTAAGAAGTTAAATACGAGGAAAATTATAATTTATAGTTTTGTTTGAACTTGTTTTTTCAAGCAAACGACGACCACAAAAACCGGCAATGCGAAACACACTTCTTCTCCCCCTTCCATGTATGTATCATTATGATACTGTGGACATGACAGGCATATACATCCAATCAATTAACTTGTCTTTAATTTGGTTAAATTGATATAAATTATACACGGGGTAATTAATCCAGTATTAATATTTAGACGTCTTTCCTTTTCCTTTTTCCTTCAAAAAAAATATAAAGAATGGTGGGAGAGATTATGGAATCGTGTCAGTCCAACCAACCCATTCATAGATATATATATATATATAGTGTCATATATAGTCTCGAAAGAAAGAGAGATCATTTAGGAGGCAATAAATAATGATTGACATATTGAGTGTACCATGTAACTTGTAATAATTCATCAAGATTTGTCCTTATTATAGTATCTGAAAGAATACATTACATTAATTCCCATGCACATCATCTCCTATCCGATGGTCTACAGAGGACAACTGCATTATTGTGATTGTCCTATCTGCGAAAAGGGTCTTCATGCATGGCCAGTAATTTCCGTTCACTGCTATGCTATGTGTTTAGATAGCATTTTTTCCCATCACGAGAAGAACAGGCTGTTGGCAATTCAGATTTTAAGATGTTTTGAATGATGTAAATGAGGAAAGTTGATTGGATTCGAAGGGTTTTCTAAGAGACAAGGAGTCTCTCCTGTCATTTAATTTCTCAATAGGTTCTTGAGATCGGAGGAGCTGCCTCAAAAGGCCTGGAAAACGGGGGAGGGTGGGAATTTAGCTGAATGCGAGAATATTGCTAGCTAGCTAGTCAAGGATGATATATAGGCAAATAAAGAATTGATTACAGGAGTGAATCCAGCAATTTTCTTCCTATTGAACAAGTCTCCAAGAGAGAGGTACATTTAGCTGCTGCTATCATTTCATCAATTTAATGAGGGTACTATATTTGCTTTTTCTCACTAATTTTAGGCATTTCTTGTTTACAAAAACCTTCCCTTTCTCATTTATTGTTACTTCTTTTTCTTTTTCCTTTTCTTTTTTTGTATAAGGAATCTTCATGTGGACTTGGTTAAAATAACATGTTGCTTTAAATCCTGTACAAAAGTAGTATTGGTTCTGTTTGTTTGCTATTGCTATTGGAATTGTGCTTTGTAATAAAAATAATTCTGAATGTGTTTGATTAATTAAAACATTGTAATTTTACAGGTTTTTAACTCGTAATCGTAAAAGTTATTATAATATTAAATATAAATTAAATGTATGTTTGATATTGTATTAGCTTTTGTAGTTATTATTTTAAAAAAATTAAAAATATTTCTAGTTATGGTTTAAAAAATATAAATTTTAAAAATTATATATTTAATTATAAAATTTTACTTACAAAGTAAATAAAAAACAAGTTTTCATGTGTATATACTAGACATGGTAACATGAAAAAAAAAAAAAAAAAACCCACAGAAGTTACCATGATTAGTTGTGTTACATCTCATCCATTCCCATCACATCATATCCAATCCATTGTAAATAAATAAAAGCAGTTGTGTATACACATGTCTGCATCACCAAAAACTTTTTACTTGGTGCTTCTCAGCTTGCCAGTTTCTTACAAGTATCTGGTAAGAGAAGAGTCCCACCAGTCCTCAGCACAAGTCTTACATACTCAAATTTGCATTGGCACCCCATTTTCCCCATGCTCTTGTTTCATCATCTGCTAAATGACAGCAGTAGGATCAGGACCGTCCATGCCCCCTATAGTGGGTCCCACATCCTGACAAGGACCATCCAAGAGGACAGCATATAACTCAGGAAAACTATGTATAAATCTGAAGCCACGATCTTCAATCAACCTCTTGAATGTGACTTTTCTCTTAGAGCCTCCTCCTATTAATTTTGATTCCCTACCAGGCTGCCACTTCATTTTCTTCTCATCTCTCTATTCTATATCTCTCTCTTCCATCCCATATTCCAATCACTTCCCCACTTCCTAGAATCCATTTCAAAGCCCCAGCTCCCCTCCTGTTGCTGACACAATACTTTGCCACTTTTTAAAAGTTCATTTGCCAGCACTGCATTGCAGGTTTTGTTGCACTCCACATGGGGAGGCATTCTTGCTGTTACAAGCAGAAGTTAAGAAAAGGCCTGTGGTCTCCTGAGGAAGATGAGAAACTTCTGAATTATATTACTAAGCATGGACATGGCTGTTGGAGCTCTGTCCCTAAACAAGCAGGTACCCCTTTTTTGTTAATTATAATGCAGGGTAAATGGTGTCAGAATGCTAGTTTTATCACTCCTGTAAACATCTTCCAATTTACATTAATGATTTATGTACATGTATAAATTGGCAGATTTGCAGAGGTGTGGAAAGAGCTGCAGGTTAAGATGGATTAACTACTTGAGGCCTGATTTGAAGAGAGGAGCATTTTCACAGCAGGAAGAAAACTTGATAATTGAACTCCATGCAGTTCTTGGCAATAGGTAGTTTATATTTATATTAACTTTATAAATTCACTCTTAATTAGACTTTCGTTTCAAACTAAAGTGTTTTAATCATATATTGACTGCTTGTTGCTACCTACTTGATCAGATGGTCTCAGATTGCAGCACAGTTACCTGGAAGAACTGATAATGAGATAAAGAATTTATGGAACTCCTGCATTAAGAAGAAGCTGAGGCAGAGAGGCATTGACCCCAACACTCACAAACCTCTCTCTGAAGTTGAGAATTGTAAAGAGAAGCAGCAGCCTACAGCTGACAAGAGCAATGAGAAAGTTTCTAATGTATCAAATGAACTGAACCTCATTGAGGCAGCTACTTTACAACCACCTGCAATTTCTTCCAGCTCAAAGATCAACAACAGTAAGGACAGGAATAGTAGTAGCAGCAACATGACAAATACACCACCGACAAAGGAATTCTTCCTGGATAGGTTTGGTACCTCCCATGAAAGCTCCCCTGCCAGTTGCAGGCCTTCTGATTTGATGGGGTATTTTCCTTTCCAGAAGTTGGATTACAAACCTAGTATAGGCCTCTCAATGAATCCAAATACCACTCTCTGCTTCAATCCAAATTCCTCTTCTGAGATGATTTCTCATGAGTTCAATTCTTGTATGACACCACCGACTATTCTCCCATCTGTTTCAACCTCTATGTTCCAAACTCCAATACGTGTAAAGCCTTCTGTTAGTCTTCCATCTGATCATAATCCTTCTGTAGGCTCTTGTGATGTCAATGGGGTTCAGAACTGGGAAGCAAGTAGCTTCAGCAACAATGGAAGTGGAAGCAATGGAAGCAGTAGCAGTATTGAATTGCAAAGCAACACCAATTTCTACGAGAGCAGCGCTTTCTCATGGGGGTTAGCTAATTGTGGGAAATCCGGCGAGGAATCTCACCTTCGGTCACTCGAAAACGACACAGCTGAAGACATCAAATGGTCTGAATATCTTAACACCACATTCTTTCTTGGAAGCACAATACAAAACCAAACATCTCAACATGTGTACAGTGAAGTGAAACCAGAAACACACTTCATAGCAGAAGGGTCAAGTGCTAGTTGGATACCGAACCAGCATCAACAAGCTTCACAGCCAGCAGACATCTATACCAAGGATCTGCAAAGACTTGCTGTGGCTTTTGGACAATCCCTTTAGACTATATATTTTTTTCAGCATGTGCAGAGTCTATTTAGTTCAATTATTATTACAGAAGTTTTCAGTTTGAGATGGAATATTGGAAATAGATTATCTTCTGGCTACAGGTGTGTGCTATAGAGTGACATCTTTGATTTTTTGTAAATGTGTCTGATACAAGATTCTTCAGCCTCTGGTTTACTGTAGAAATATCTGGGAAGGAACCAAGCTCATGTTGTCATTGTCTTTGATAAAATACTGTAGAAATTTTCTTAATAAGGCTTGGTGAGATTTTCGATCTTCAACTCTTGTGTTTGTATCTGTAAGCATTCCATAGCTTTATTTCAAAATGAATCTTTTTTTTTTTTTTTTTTGCTTTTTGACAATAATCAGTACTACCTTTACCTCACCTTTTCACATCTGTGCTTTTCTAATGCAAAATTCAAGGGGCCATTTATCTTAAATGGTTGTCTATCACTGTCTCCAACAGATGGGGATGGTTTTCACTTTTTTGACAGCCTTCAAGTTGAAGACAATCGTTGAAGACAACAAACTGAATTACCTCATCAAAAAGGGCCTCGACATGCTTAAATATTACAACCCAAGTAAGTAATGAAGGCACATATATATATATATATATATATATATATATATATATATATATATAGAACAGGAGGAAATGGCTGAGCAAGAATCTTCCAATTCAGTTTCAAAGCAAAGTGGATATTTAAATGAACAGTGAAAGGTGAGGTGACAAAATCTACACCATTGATCACATTAGGACGCCCAGCCTTCAATGTCCTCGATCGGTGTGGGCCTATACTCTTACTTCTTCTGTGATGAATAGTAAAAGGGGTCCCTCTATGGGAATCTAGTAGTACTGATGCTGAAATTTTAAGAGAGAATGAATAGGAATTTCCTTTAGCCTTTTCTGGCACATCCTGTTGGACCAAGGGGAAAAAAAAAGGTGTTCTGTGGCTAAAAGAGGAGTAAGAGGTAAGAAAACGAAGGATTACAAAGTCAGCTGGTGACAAATTCACAATGACAGCATGCACTGCATATGTATTATATCTGTGTGTGGTAAATTACGCATGGGGCATAGAAGAGATTAAAAAGTAAAAAGTAGCTTTATGATTTTTGTTTCCTAGGATGAAATTAACAGTGTAAAGATGTGGAGTTATGATACGTGGGATTAACAGTAATAAGAATGAAAACCAGTGCCCAAGTGAATTGAACTGCCATGTTACTCTTAGTGCCTGTCATCATCATCAACAAAGTTTGAGTTCCCACCGTTTTTAATTCAGCTGCAGCCTGCAGGGAATGAATGTTATATGTGTGCTTGCCCCTGATTTTTACCATGCAAGTGTTATCTAGCTAGCTAGCTCTAACAAAATTACAACTTGAATGCATAGAGAAAGTGACGCAGCTGGAAACTAGATATTAAGTAACGAAGCCAGAAACTAGATTAATTAGGATTGAAAAGAAAATGAGGAAAGGGTTGAACGAAAAAGACTTGAGAAAAATCTAGATGTCTCAAAAAAAGAAAAAACAATCTCTTTATTAATTTATTAAAATATTAAAAATCTCCTGAAAAATAAACAAACAATACTATTATACAAAAAGCTAAATGGCGTAGCATTTTTACTATACATGAATTATTGTTCACCCTCTCATATTAATAATGCAATTCTTGAAAAATTTTAATTTGATCTTCAAACTTTGTTTTAGCATAATTTAGCCCATATTAAAGTCTAATTGAAAGTTTTTTTTTGTGAGGGTTGAATTGAAAGACAAGGAACTGAAGTGCAAAATAAGAGTAATATGAATGGTGCGTTCAAATTTATATGT
>Ga0307517_10002733_pt1 | contig 28161 bp, 24 predicted proteins | sample 23_EM_MG_FD_194515 | JGI IMG/M metagenome (GOLD analysis project Ga0307517, IMG submission 194515) | Populus trichocarpa ectomycorrhiza microbial communities from riparian zone in the Pacific Northwest, United States - 23_EM | ecosystem: Host-associated > Plants > Roots > Unclassified | place... | reverse complement strand
TAGCTCTCAGTGAACGCCACAAAATCTCTGAATAACATTTTCCATTCAATATAAGCACCCCGGAAATCCAGCAAATTGAACTTTCCATGATAGACAGTTATGGGGGGCTGTTGGCTAGCTACGTGAGACGCCAAGAATACAATCATCCATGTATGTAAGGCAGTATAAATTGTGGCCTCTTTCCCAAGAACATAATGTAGCTTTTCGACGGGAGGTTCTCGAAGATGCCTACAACAGGATTACGGACATGATTCGCAAAAAGGAACCATACTTTTAAGATACCCACATATCGGATACCCTGGTGGATCTAAAAATAGTACCCACACCCCTGGCTTTCCATATCTTCGCACAGTGCAAGTGCAAACCCCGAACTTCGCGAACCCCCCTACTACAGCTATGTATTCAATACCGAGATTGGATACATATATAATTATAAACCGTGATCGACATGAGTCCCGGAGGCGCTGAAGAAGTGGCGGAAAGGGATCGGAGATCGACAATTCGTTTGCGGCCAGCGCGCCGTCCATCGGGTTGTTGCAGGAGGTTTGGGCGCTGAATGAACGGAGAGACGAGACGTTTATCACCCAGCTCAGGGTAGAAAGGCGTCCATCATCAGAATGTACCGACGGATGTAAATTCAGGATAATGGTCTCCTTCCCCTTCACTGCTGTGGCCAGCTTATTTTGCAGGGTTGCAAAACGCGAAACCAAAATGATAACCGCGTTTTGCAGGTCAATTTACATTGAGCAAAATCCTTTATTAGCAGTGTTACCATGGGAACAGGCAAAATTTGTAGTTTTACATCCCATTTGCGTGGCATGCAAAATATTCTGGCCACAGCAGTGCTTCCCCGCCCCCTAGTGCAGACTCCAAATTTACCTCTAATCGCCTCTCAGGTCCCCACCCAATAATTGAACGCTGATAGTACTTAGTAAGCGCCTCTCAATCTTCACATGATCACGAATGGCCAGAGCTGGCCAAGTGACGGAATTGAAATCAGAAAGCATCTGAAATTGGAGGTCAACGCCAAGGCAGATATCAATATGATTTTGCAAGCCTGAGGGCAGGAAGAAAACAACTACATAACCAGGGTAAGTATATTCTCGTTCTGAAGGTTCCCACACCCGTAAAATTTCGCATCTGAACTGCTTTTGACCGTCCTTTGCCGCGCCATCTACGATCAATCTTGAAGTTTGAATCAACATGGTCGATTTGGGACCTGAGTTGATTGAATGATGTATTGAGTGCCGCGGAGGCTAAAACTCCATTTTCAATCGGAGATATAAATAAAAATGCGGGGATTTTACGCATCCCCGAAAAGAAAGAGGCCTAATTCCTCGAAAAAGCTGGCGAACGACATGCGCTCCTACTAAATGTTCTTGCCTGACCTCTTACGCCACTAAAACCTTCGGACCTTTGTTGTCGCTTCGCCGGTGCTGTCTTTTGGCTGTCTTGTTTGTCGAGCTGTGACACGGTGGGAGGAAAGTCATGGAGGAATGGCCAGAGCCATTGGAGAAGGTATGTGCCCACAGGCGGTCAGATGTGTCCTATGACATGATATTTACAAGTTTCCTTAGATATTCGAGAAGGTCGAGCAAGAAAACGAACGAAAGGCTCAAGCCGCAGAATACGCGAACCAGCAGAATGGGTCTGAGACCACCGGAGTGTCTATTGGTGACAAATTCGCCACGGGGAAGAAACATAAGGAGCGCAGGCGCGGGAGCATCTCTATTTCTCGTATAGGCCAGGTATGACTTTTGAGCTTCTCATATTTAGCAGGATACTGAAATTGTTTCGAAGCCCACGGACGACGGTGTGACGTCGACCAGTCATGCTCTTACACCGAACCTCGCCTCTAATTCGCCCTTTTATCGGTCTCAGATTGCAGTACGTGCTATCCACCCTCTTTCGGTCACTTGTCTCACTATTCTTTAGAACGTTAGCACGCCTTCAGTTGCATCTGGAGCCTCCGAATTTTCCAATGACCAGGCTCATACAGAGGACGATAACCGTGTTACTCAAATGCACCATATTGTTGGCCGGCAAAGTATCTCTTCAAAAATGATTCCGCGACGGCTAAGCCGTTCACATTCCACCAGCGTTATCCGCAATCGGAGTACCAAGAACCCAGAACCCGCTGTCGTCATCGGTGTTTCTGTGGAGGAGGCAACGTTCGAATCTCCACGTGCGATCGGCGAACCAGTGATCATGACGACTTCAAGGCGATCAAGCGTGGTTGCTCCTGGGACTTTGCGCAACCAGACATCGAGAATAACACTGGCTGGTTCAAAACCAACTACCGACGTGGGTTGGTTGGTGAAAGCGAAGAATTTCACGCAGAAATTTCGCAGAAAAGGCAAAACTGCAGTTTCACATGCACATGCCACTCAATCCCATCCTCGATAGCGTTTCATCGCTTTGGCTAGGCCAATTCATCTACTATTTTTTTTTCGGGGATTCTTTCTAACACCCACATCACTATATTTTCTATCCTCTTCTGTCTGGGTCGTGTGTCGGAGTTCTACATTATTTCATCCTATATGTATTCCTATTTCGCTCTAAGCTTCGTGCAACTGAATACAGTTATTATATAGCATATTGGATTCCAAGGTTTATATCATTCCAACAGCTGTCATTTCGGGGGCAGCATCAAGGATCAGTAACCTACGCCGAGGCTAGTTTTCTGTTTTTCTATTTTTGGTCTCAGACTTGTCGAAACTCTTGGTCTCGCCAACTCTCCAGGGTTCCCAGCCCGACTTCAACCCATGTGTGCCTCTTGCTTGGAATATCCGTTGGTGACTAATCTTACATCGCTGAGGAACCGGCGCCCCCACCTCCACACCTGCACATATCAATATCTTATGGCCGACTCTTCTGCGGTGCTGTAGCGAAGCTTTTGCATAGAATGACCATTTGCTCGATGATATGTACGGTGATTCTTCTCCCATGACAATATGGAGAACGTAAGATGTTTAATATATAGATCCTGACACTGTTCGCTTTGACCGACGTTGCCATAAGGGCCCGGTATATGGGATATCTCAGGCGAAAAAAGAGTTATTCCCCTATTGGATGGACGAATCTCACGACTGAGTGGGTCTCTTTCCCACTGCACTTTACTTTTATTTCCACCTCCCGCTGACCTTAGTTTCACTTTCTGGACTTCACCGTATTACGGGCATTTAAAATCCATGCATATGGTTGTATTTATGATACACAAAATATCCTTGTCATTAACCACGCCCCGACAGAAATTTTGCCGATCCTAGCATGAAGGTTCTTCTTTTGAAGCCATGGCGACTCACAGGAATTACTTGTCGAATGAACCACATGCGCTTAAGAGCCGCCTTCGGCTTCTTCTAGCGAGAAAGCCATCACGCCACATGGTTCTCGCTGATCGTCTGCCCTTTTCCCTTGCTGTAAACTTTCCTCGGGTCCTTAAAACTGCAATGCTGGCTCTCTTACGATAACTCCCCCAATGGTCTTCTCACTCTCCTTTCTCATTGTCGCCAGTCTCGTGGCTGTGTATGCTGCTGATGCACCTCAACCTCAACGCGCCTCAGACCCGTGTGCAGCCATTGCTGGACAGAAATGGGTTGCGCCAGAGGACCTCAGGGCTTGCTTCACATCTGTGAAAGTTGACCCTGTGATCAAGGAAAATGTATGACTTCGCTACTCTCCCCACTCTACGTGAAGTTTTTCTCATCTTCAGCCTTGTTGAAGATTATACAAGTAATCAGCAAGACCTTGGCTTTCCACACTTCTGTCAACTACCAATTGAAGGCGCCGGAACCTTTCACCGCCGACGTCCACGAAGACCTGTTCGGAGACCTTGCGCGAATCGAGAAGCAATCCTATCGTTCTGACTATGATCTCCACATCGATTTCTCTCGCACGCTGAAGCGCCTAAACGATGGTCATTGCGTGTGGATCAACTCTTGTTATGTAAGAAAATCTAAGCGAAAATTTCTCATCATTTGCATGCTGACGCAAGATGGATCCACAGGACTGTCTGTCGCTTTATTCTCCTGCCGATATATATGGTTTTGCTGACTGGCCGTTCCATTGTAGCGCTCTTTACCAACTTCATCCCTACACCCTTGGCGTTGCTGACTGGCAGCGATGGGTCCCAAAGTGTTCATATCTCTCCTGAAGCGTTCTTAGTCGCGTCCGCAGAGTTTCCAGATCAAATTGACGTTTGGCAAAACGCGCTACCAGGCCCACTCAAAGGAAAATTAGACACAGTTCGTGACTGAAACATCTGAAATACAGAAGGACGTTAATCGATTCATTCGGCAGCTCTCTGGCGCAAAAGTGTTGCTGATTAATGGACAAGATCCATTCGTCGCCGTCAACGCCAACGCACTGATAGCTGGTAGCTTTCAGGCTTTAGGAACCCGGCAGAACGGGTGGGTCTTCTCTCCCATAGATAATGATGTTCGCATTATTCAACACACCTCAGATTCTTCTCGAGTTATCTGAGGGCTCCCGCCGGCTGGAATTATGTCATGGGCAACTTTGCACAGCAATCGCTTCCACTCAGCGATTTGGTTGTATTGACCATCCAAAGAATCAATGATACCAAACCTGTGACCGTTGTGGTATGTTCCCTTTCTTTTTTAAATTCCCATAAAAACTTCCTTGCATTTCTCCAAAGCTGCCTTATCGTGCCCGAATCGGTGCGGCCACCGTCGCTTTCACCGATACTGCTTCTTGGCGTGCCAAAAACTGTGTTGCCGTTGATGGAACGAATGGTGTCGATTTCTACGCGACGTCTTCAACCCCCAGCAGTTCAGGTAACTTGAACCCTTTCAGCAAATTCCAACAACAACCTCCGGTTCCTCCTCAGGTGGCACGTAACCAGCCCTTCAATGTTATGCTTGACACCGCTCCTCTTTCTGATGTTGTGCTTCCTCCCGTTCTTCAACCGTCCTTGACTGCGGTTAGCGGAAGCCAAAATGTTACGCAGTTCTACATGCTTAAAGACGGCAAGACTGGTGTGATGGCTCTCGGAAGTTTCTCGGATTCTGACTTCAACGCATTCCTCCTTGGCATGCTAAACGGATTGGTTTCTTTAAAATCTTTGGGCGCCACACAGCTCATCGTTGATGTGGTAAGTCAATTTCAAAACCATATTGTGGTTGCTTCTCTCAGAACTCTGATAATAGTCAAATAATGGCGGAGGATTTATTTGCGCCGCCCATGTAAGTAATTTGAATTAGTGTATTCTTCTTGCACTAACCAACTCCATCTCAGTGGTTACATCGCATCGTTCGTCAATATCACTTGCATTGTTTAAAAACGTATAACTCATCGGATCGGCTAGATTGCTGGACCCAAATCAACTACTGTTCCAAAATCAGGACTCGACACCAAAGCGCGAGATGGACCTTTGGCCCAACTCATCACGAAGCAAATCACGCAGGCAAATGCTGACCCAGAAAACCTGCTACTCTACAACCCTATTAACTGGGCCAACGCCAGTGACGTCTTCTTTGCGCCGGGGACAGACTGGCTTCAACCTCCGGTATTGACCACCATCAATGGTCGTGCAGACGCCTTCAGCCAAAGGTAGCCTCTCATTCCCCTGACAATTTGAAGAGAAGTTCTTACTTGATCTAGACTCGGGGAGGAGTGTAGAGAAACTGACTTCCCTACTGCCCCTCCTCCTGAGGCTCTTTTCGATCCCAAAAAGGTCGTCATTGTTTCCAATGGAAGGTAATCCATAAACCCTATCATTACGGTCATGCGTTCATATATCTCGCCTTCTTCAGATGCGCCAGTTCTTGTTCATTGTTTAGTGTATGCGGCCGAGCATGTCTTCGAACAGCTTTTGCAGTGCTGATGCATTCCTTGCTTTAGATTACGATGAACAAAGAAGAAGGCTCGAAGACCGTCGTCCTCGGCGGTAAAAGCGACGTCCAACAACAGTACTGTGGAACCGTTGGTGGTCAATCGACTGACTTCTCGACAATCGACACGGAGATCAAGGTACGCCCAAGGCCTGAGAAATCTACATCTTCACGCGATAACAACGCACAACAGAGTACTAAACTGAAGAACAACACTTTGGCCCCACCCGATTTGTGCGTTTAAGCTCATCTTCGTCATGCATTTTCATTAATTTGCGCGCCACATCCCAGACTTGTAAATGGCGTACAAGGCATCACATGGAGACTCGCGTTTGGTATCAACGATCCCACTCAACCTGAGGGTAAGCTACTCCCATTCACCGATCCCATCGCTGATTGTCTCTGCTTTTTCCCTTGTTGCAGAATGGCAATCTCGGCCTGCTGACTTGAATCTTCCTATAACCGCCGACATGTAAGCCTGTCGTGGGTCCCTAGTGTGTGAATCGTCAAGCTAACACATTCGAAGTGTCAACAATCCAGTCGCGATTTGGGAAAGTGTCACGAAGAAATTGCTTTCTTAGCGCAATTGATCCACCCACGTGTCGATCGCTCGAGAATTAATCTCACTCGATCATGATCCAGAGCTGCCGTACAAATTACCATTTACATTTGGTTCCTCTTTGTATTCGAAAATAACTACATAAACGAAGGACTACGATTATTTAAGGCCCCCAAGTTCAGGAAATCTCAGACATCCAGGAAGCCAGGGAGATTTCTAGGGGCCCGAAGGCCGTACAGTAAGTGAAATATTCGTCAGTGTTTAGAATTCATTAAACGGGTTAGCCATCGAAAGCAATAGAACAAAGCGAAGAACAAAGCGAGTAGGGATATCATAGAGCCATCGGCCCTTCCTCCGATCCGTTGGTATCGAGTATTTCAAAGGTCGTCGTGCTCCGAACATGGTTATTCACGAGCTGAAAAAAAATTGCTTAGAATACAAGTCACAATGTAAGATCTAAGGAAAACATACCCCATTGATCGGCCGCGTGTAGTCTTCATTATCTCGAAGACTTGCCGTGCTGGCTTGTAAACGACCCATACCTCTCCCAAGCCGCGGGTGGAGAAGACCTTCCACCATGCTCGAATCATCTGTCGGCACAGGAGATGGGGGTGGGGGCAGCGTGACCGGAGGCCAAAGGCCGGACGAGGGACCTGAAGTGTATCTATCGGACATTTCTGGCGGCAGCGGAGCGTAGCTGTTTTCGGTGACACTACGAGGGAAGCGCAGAACGGCGCGAGATGGCGGTATAGTTACAGGAGGATTCAGAAGGGATGGTGAATACAGGTTGGATGGTTCAGGTGACATGAGCGACTCATTCGAGCCTTGAGTTGCATGAGCGCGCCCACCTCGAACGGTTGCGAGGCTCTGGAGAGATGTTCGCCGACCATTTCGTAGCCGACTCATCAAACTCCTCGCACTCGCCTTGTCGGATTGCTCTGGGTGGTGCTGGCGTTCATGATCGAAGGAAGATTCTCGTGCACCCATAAAGGCGGTCTGTGGGGCGGAACTGTGGCGATGACCTTCGATAGATGGAGGGATGGGCCTAGAACTAGCAAGCGAGACTCGAGTATGTGGTATGGCCCTTGAACTTTCTCCAGATGATGAGCCATGTCCACCAGAGGACGAACCAGCGAGGGTTAGAGAGATTGCGCTCCGACTCCCTCCCGGAGAAAGATGGTTTTGCCCTCCAGAACCCTCGTAATAAGCTCGAGGGTTAATCCCCCGCGAAGTCTGGGACGCATCCTGGCCTGCAACTGACGCATACCGAGAAAAGTTGGGATCTGGCTGACCGACGGGTCTATGAGTAGTTTGGCCATAACCGGGCATGTAAGGTTGACCTTCAAATGCTGCATGGAGAGGTAGAGCCATGCCGGGATTTGAACTCTCCGCGCTTCCGTGCCTGCCACCTTCGGCCAAAAGCTGATCACCCGCACCACCAAATCCGCCGAACCCTTCTCCGCTATGACTTGGACGAACCAGTGGTCTATTTGGGTGTGGCGAGTGCGATCCGCCGTACCCACCAATAACGGAATCGTCATCTTCGCCATCTACGGGGCGCCTCAAGGATACCTCACGAGCGAGAGCAAGGATATTTTCCATAGAACCAGAGATGCTCCTCGACTTGTAACGCTTGCAAGCAAAGAATATTGCAAGAACGGCCAAAATGAGGCCGACAGCGACCGAGAGGGAGACCGCAATGATTGCCCCTGTGTTGCGAGCGAAGCTGTGACTACGATCAGCACCGGAAATCCTCGTTCTTGGAATGGTGGCTTACCCAGATGGTGTAGGTGCGTCAGTACGAAGCACGCCAACAACGCTCGAACTTGTACTCGTACCACCATTAGTGAAGACGGTAACGAACTGTGTGCTTGTTATAGTCGCTGGCAGAGGTATCGAGCTTGTTATAGTCGCTGGTAGAGGTATCGAGCTTGTTATAGTCCCCGGCAGAGGTATCGAGCTTGTTATGGTCGCTGGAAGAGGTATCGAACTCGTGCTGAACGTTGAAGGGAATAAGACTGCCAATAAAACTTGGTAGTAAGCGACCACCAGAAGTCGGAGACAAATGGATTGCTAACCTGAAGAAGAGGAGGATGAACTTGTCGGCGGTTCGGGTTCACTTGAGGTGGTACTAGAAATGAAAAAATAGCCTTCAGAATGGGGAAAAGGAAAAAGAAAGATTTCCAGGGTCTTACGTTGCGGTTGGGGCACTAGATGGAGATGAAGACGAGTCCGGCGTGGGCAAGGGCAAAACAATGACCGAGGTTGAGGTGACGCCGATAATCGTCGAGGAAAAGACGGTCGTAAGAGGTATAGTAGACGAGTCGTCACCTGATGAGGTGAAAGAAGACATAGTGGTCGGCGGCGCGGACGAAATTGGTGGATGGATGGTCGGACTTCCGCCCCGCCTCGAAGAACTTGAACTCAAGGGGCCGGGTGGATTGGTGAACGAAGATGGCGTCCGAGGCTTCCGAGAGCTAAATGAAGTCGAAGGTCCTGGTGTAAATGTCTCGGTTGTGTTGCGAGAGGAAGTTCGCGACGTCGAAATAGTTTGGATGGAGGAGGATGATTGTGGTGGAACCGATAAAGATGTATTCGCCCAAGTTGAGACGCTTGACGAAGTATCACGGATCGTAATGCTAGACCTCGTACTCGAGTAGACAGTTTCGGTCGTTGCCGACTCCGCAGAAATGGAGGTTTGCGAAGACGAGGATGTCTGAGCGTCTGATACCGATGTTGCTGGAATCTTCAAGGTAAGCTCGGACATCCGCTTCAACAATCATGGAAAACAACTCAACAGGGCGAAGAAAAAGGTGTCAGCGTTGGGGTCGGTTCCTCGCTACTGGAGGTCGCAGCTGATTTCGAATTCGGCTCCTCAGTTTCCGTTCAACAAAGTTCGGGGTCAAAGTAACTCACTGAGCGTTGATGGGTTTCCACCCCCAGTCAAGCTCAAAGCCGCTACAGACCAAAAGCGTCAATCTATGGAGCCCAAGGGTAAGGATTGGCCAGAAACAAACCAGTGGAAAGTGAAACAGTAGTTGTACTTCCTGCTTGGTCAGCACTCCTGCAGGCGACATTGAGCATTGTGTTCACATCTCATAGCAGAGAAAATGAAAGACGAACGAATCCTGAACTTGTCGCGTCGTCTCCTGCCGTGGATACAAGGTTGTGAACAACGAACGTGAAAATGCTGAACTGAAGCCCTCTGCATCGCACAAAACCACCTTCGACTCCGCCCCCACCCTTACGTTCCTGTTTTCATTCCACCCTTGTAATCGCAAAGAAATCTAAGGTAGCATGTAAGACATTGGCAATATCGATGTGGCGTGGTAATACCGTTCTTGTGATTGAGCATAAAAGCGAAGTTGGGTTTGCGTAGAAATAACATGGCTCAACCTGAGACATTAAATGGTGGAACAGGCAATCGAATAGGGTGGTGTAGAGTGGTCTTGTACAAATCGTCAGAACGCTGGTTTTCGTGCTGGACGCCAACCTGCAGCTACAGCTTGGCCAGCAGACTGGAGCTTGGAAGAGAAGAAAATGAATGATGAAAAAACGAACGATGAAAAAATGAACGATGAAGGTATCAATGAAAGGAAGTTTCGTTAGGGAAAATGGGGGTGTCCATCAAGGAGCAGCCAGAACAAAACGGGGTATAAGATGGAAGTAACGCGAAGAAAACGTTACTCGCTCCTCGAACCTGACCAAGTAACACGAAGGGAGAAAGCCGAGGCCAGGAACACGTTTTTTTATCAATGGCCGGAGCCTCATTCCGACTCCGCTGATTTTCAATTATCCTCGGAGCGGGTCGTTGTTTTCGTCATGTCAACACTGATCATCTGTCCTCGACAACAGGTTCAAGTACAAAGACAAGACAACCGATTGACGGTCCTTCAGAATATTTTTGGACATTATGTACCCATCAAGACTAGTCTCTCGTATAAGTACAAGTGATTTTTTTTTTAAACGTGTTGCACGAATCACGTTACATCAAGACTAAACTTAAAGCAGCAGGAGGAGGCCGGAATTTGTGATGTCTGTCTACATTCTTCCTGTCTAAGTATCTTCCAAGCATAGTATTCGTAACAATATCCAAAACATGTCCAGACTAATTGTAACAAGAATTTGAAAGCCATGCTGCGCCAGTCAAAGTCCATTATTCTTGTGGTAATAAAGTAACAAAATTGAAACACTGCTTCCCGGCAACCCAGAAGCAAACCTAGTGTCCCTGCACCATTGAATTTAGCATAACTGCGGCGAAGCCATCCAACCGCAGATCAGTTTAAACCGAACCTCATTAATCCGCGTGGCGACATTGGTGGTAACCGTATGGGAGTTCCAAACATCGGGGAAACTCACGGAGAAGTAGTCGTACGCCCCAGTATGTACCCCATAGATCCTCATGAAGTTGGAAGCAGAGATGAATAGATACACACCGCTACCACTGTTCCCGGGAAAGGTATCGGCATCATGATCGAATCTGTTGCCTGATGCGTCGGTTATAGATCCGAAACTGTGCCACATCGTACCGAGGGGTTTGTCTGAAGGGAAGCCGTCGATGTTTATCCTCCAACCTTCGCCCAATCCTGTATACCACCCAAAACTCATCCAGCCTTGGCTTGTATCCTCTTGCAGGATAATGAGAGCATAGTCGTAGTCAGAGTTCTTATTATCGACCCAACCTCTGACGGATATAGCATGGTCCGCTTTAAAGGTAAGTGGAGTGCTTGACATGCCGTCGATACCGGGACGCCGGAAGAGAGTGAAATCGAGGTTTGGCTGGGAAAACCACTGTCCACCAGAACCTCCAGTGTGAACGCAGTGACCTGCAGTAAGAACATGACGGGGACCGATGAGGGTTCCTAGAATGCCAAGATGAGCCAAGAGCATCTGTCCATGGTAGAAACGCACCAGTGCACCCCAATCCCGTCCTCCCTATCACGCTCCGAGGAAACACCCAAGTGTTGAAGATCTCTACTCGTGTGTCCGCCCCCAAAACGACCCTTTTGTCGTGCCCACCCGTATGATTCCCTCCATCTTTCTCACAGCCATACAAAATCTGTTGCGTTTTCGTGACCTCACCCGCCACCGTCCGATTATCTGCCTCTAGCTCTTTGAGCAGCTCAGGTGCAAAGCCTACGTGCTGAACCGTCTTGTTGGCCGGATGAAAGACGACATGCTGATACGCAGACCACCTTTGTTGAAAGTTGCGGATTTCAGCAGGCTGACACTGATCCTGGTGGATAACGTCGGGAAACGTAAAGTTTTCAGCTACGCCCTCAACAGCTTGAATTGGACCATAGATGAAGGCGTCGGGCTTGTTGAAAGGGTTGTCGTGAGGGTCTGCATAACGCTGGCCTGGTTGAAGATGTTCGTTCGGTTCAGGAACAGGGGTAGGTTTACCCGGAGGGAAACTGGTGAAAGTCGTGGATGGGTTAGGCCCGTTATCCAAAAAAAAGTTGGCGGAGGTGGGGCCCAGTACTGAGAGAGCGGAGAATAGAAGGAGGTGTGAAGAACGCATGGCAGGGGCCAGCTCAGCAGAGGAAGATGGGGGGAGGGACCGCCACAGTGCTCGAGAGTTCGACAAGAAGTTAACACGCTGGTTCAAGGCGTGTTACACTGGTTTAAATATGCAACCAAGCCGATACCAAGCAGATCCATGTCGGTTCGGAGAACCCAGTAGCCTCTGGGCTTGCTTTGGGTGCCTCAAGCGGCCGCATTCCCTGTTGAACTGAATTATGCAATGTGTGAGTTGAGGCCTTGGATAGGAGGTAAGCGTGGAGTGCTTGGCATTGTATGGCAAGGGGTGCCCTTCAATGTAGCGGAGTTTCATTGTGATTAGAGCAGCAATATCTCGTTACATACTAACCTGGACAGTTTCTCTCGTAACAGATGAAAATCCTCCTCTCAGTGTAACTTATCGATCACTGGTCGTCGATCATTGTTATGTAACGCGCCAGCTGTCAACTCGAATGCAAGTCGATACAACGCTTTTCGTCACTTACTGTATTAGACTTTCAGCGGAATCTGCCCCAAGATCTTGTCCCTGATCTCACATGGGGTTGACGCCGCTTACATGTCAGTATAACGATCATTTACTCGGCGACTGGGTGGTTCCTTCCACATACATTCATTGTCCTGTCTCGGAACAATTACGAAAACTCTGGCGAGTCCTTCTGCTCGATTCTTTGTCCCCAAGTTTATCTTTTCACAGGGCCGGTTATTCTGCATAGTCATATGGACATCAGCTAATTTCTGGTTTCTTCCCTCATGCGTTTCATCGCAAGTTTCGTACCCAAAGACACTCCATACAAGAGTTCGTTAGGTATTCATCTAGTTTTCAGGATTTTTGACACCCCTTACATCCAGTGCATCCGGGCCTATATTTTGTCTGGTATCGTGTGGCTCTTTTTGTTGCATAGCGATGGGCAGTGAGTATTCCTTGTGCCAGCATTGTGTGTCAGTCCGCAACGCTTTTTTTCCTATTGTTGCATTTGCGAGGACATTTATGCCCATTTCCCCTCCCATGCCCTCTTCGGTACACCCTTCGATGGATATTTCAGGTGTGCATCCGGCCTCGACTTGGCCGTAAATGGTGAACGCGTAGGCGCCACAACGGGGAACCACAGATCGCGTCTGTACTTTCATGCCTCTCTGTTATCGGTCAACACCAGCGTATCATCTTCGCCGAGATCCCATTGCCTGCCGGTGCGCTGTACCCCGAAGGTAGATAAATGTGTCAATTTTCGACGCTTTGCTCGACAGGGTATCAGATACGTATGCCCTCCAAGATTGGTCGCTAAATGCAATGGGTGTCTGATAAATTTACCGCCCCTAGCGCCGCGAGGTGTAGTTCTTCTTTCGCTGTCCAGAACGGATGAATTTCAGGAAGGGTAAGCGTTGCGAACAATTTGCAGCACCAAACGGCGATCCTGGGGAGTAGTAGCTCTCGATCATGCTCTGATTGGGGTAGCAATACCCAATCATGAGCATTCCATTGTGTGGCCCGGATTTAGGTTTCGCAGGTAAACCCTTTACGAGCCCCAGGTCAATGGCGCCGGAAGAGCTATCTCAGCAAAGGCTAATGCGCCCCCAAAGCCGCGATATCGCAAATCCATCCGTCGGTGTAGGTCAGACTTCGTCCAAACGGGATTGCACGCCTTGCTCATACATCACTGGGGTAGGATTGGATCGGACACGCCATCAAACGTTCCTCAAAGACGACGCATGAATTCGAGTGCAAATTTTGTGGCTCTATTCGTATACTCTCCGCCCATTTCGGGATCATGCATGCTAGCTTGGAATACGACAACTCCGCCGCAAATTGGATGGCCAAGGAGGACAAGTAGTGATCCAGTTGAATAGGTCCGTCTCGCGACCAGCCATCGCCGATGTAGAAACTATCGAGGTGATTCTTCTCGCGTCCAAAACAGATGCGCGATAACCCAAGATTCGCGATCAACTTCCAGCCTCAGCACTACCTCAGCCCTGTGGAGGAAGATAGCACTCATTGTATACCTCGAACCCAGTCCGCTAGTGTCCGGGTTCTTCGTCGTTCCACCCTCCAACCATTCCTGGAGTTTCTTCGTCTCATCGCTGAGGGAATTCCACATCTTCCCTTATCGTCGAACATTCGACCGCCGGCCGTAAACAAAGGGTCGAGCAAACCAATGACAATTGGCCATTGCTAGGTATGTTCGAGGAGACGGGTCGCAGTCCGAGAGAACTTGTTCATGTCAACTTATGCTTGCCATCCGAGAGCCCTCTTCCAGTTATTGAACGCAACATCACAATTAGCGTATACCGGTCTCCCACTTGCTTTAACCCACCTTGTGCATATGCTACATGGACGCTGTTGGGGACCAGAGATTATCCTACCTGAAAACGGATTCGTCGGAACTATTGTCGCTTGTTCGTTCGTTCGCCCAGACTCTTGCTTGAGGATGGCACTACATACCCCTCCGTGGATTCCGGAAAGTAGCATCCCTTCCCAAACACTTATGCAACCGAATGTTTTTACTTGCACTGCATGGGTGGCATGTGCCCTGTCTGCCTTCCAATGCTCAACGCTCTTCCAAGTTCCAATCGTCTTCTTCGCCTAAATGGGTCAATTTTAGCGAGGAATTTCTCTGTCACCCACAGCGAAGTCGACACTTGATCTTGCCCATACTACACGGGTGATCGATCGATCACCGATCGAATCGGCCGGTTACCTGGTTGATGCCAGAGGTATTTCATAGGTCATGGTCTGATTTCTTGGTGTTCCCAGTGTTTCTGATATGTTTATTTCCATCATAGTGCGTAGTGCGAAAACAGATCGTTGGGGCTTGAGGCTCAATGCCCTTTTCTGATCGATAAGCCTCAATTGTTATCGTGATGCCAAATAGTGATACATACTCTCTTTGGAAGGACTGATCCAATATTGATGTACAACAAAGCTTGCGGTTGTATTGGGACAAATTTTCCCACTCGCAGACCGGACGTGATATGTACTTGTCTTTGCCCTCCATTCTATTCGGCCTGGCGGCCTTTCTTCGTTTTAATCTTGCTTCAGAACATTGGAAATTCGAAATCGTTGTCAGAGCCTCTTCCAATGCAATGCGTTCCATACCTACTATTGCTTACTGGGGGACCCTATTCCGGAACCGAATTCTCCGCCTGCCCTGACAGGACCAGCCTGAGAAAGCTGGGTGGAAACGCTGAGAAACATCTGACCCTCAATATGCCCTTATCTAAAAGAAGTTTTGGGAATTTGAAGAACACTCCTTTACTGCCCAACAATGTCTCGACTAGACACTTTCGCCATTTCGGCGACCGTCGTTCTTATTTTCCTCTATCTCAAAAAGAAAAATGCACGCCCGTTTTCTCACTTACCTCTTCCTCCTGGTCCCAAAGGATTGCCAGTGATTGGCAACCTTCGCGACATGCCAACGAGTTTCGAATGGAAAACCTATCACAAATGGTCCAAGGAGCTTGGTACGTTCTGGTTAATATGCTTTGTTGCCATTTGATATCTGACCACGAGCATTACAGATACCGACATTCTTTACCTGAATGTCGCTGGTACGTCGCTCGTTGTGTTGGATACCCCCGAAGCCGCGACAGATTTGCTTGAGAAACGCTCTTCAATTTATTCTGGAAGGTCATTACTTTTCCTGAATAGCTTTTGTTCCTTGATATTCATCCGTGAAGCAGAGCGCGCATGCCAATGATGAATGAGCTGATGGGTTGGAGCTTCAACTTCGGGTTTATGCCTTACGGTGCGTAACTCCTGTTATTCATGTTATACTTTTGTTCCCAACATTTATTGACAGGCGAGCGATGGTAATTGAAAAGATTCTGAAACTTGGGTATTTTAGCTGAATTAATTTGCTAGGCGCCGACATCGGCGTCTCATGCACCACAACTTCCATCCATCAGCTGCCATCCGTTTCCGACCCCATTCATTGAAAGCCTCCCATAACCTACTTAACCGTTTCCTCGACAACCCAGACGATGTCATGGGCAATCTTAGGCAGTGAGTCAGTTCTAGTAATCATGCTTGACGACTTCAAATTCTAAAGGGAAATTGTAGCATGGCAGGCGAGACCATCATGTCCATTGCATACGGCTTAGAAGTACAAGCCGACAATGATCCTTACATCAGGACTGCTGAGGAGGGCGTTCATCCCTTAGTGGCCGCTGGCGTTCCAGGGGCTTTTTTGGTCGATGCGCTTCCATTCTTGATGTATGTCCCCGAGTGGTTCCCTGGTGCCGGTTTCCAGAAGAAGGCTAAGGCGTGGAAGAAACTCGCGCGCACCATGATTGAAGTACCATTTGCGGCGGCCAAGAAGAACATTGTGCGTCATCCTGCCTATTTACGGGTTGCTTTTTGCCCTGATTACTATTTGCCAGGCTGCTGGCGTCTCCCCTCCTTGCTTTACATCACTTAGTCTTCAAAAGATGGACGATGGTAGTCGAGACGATGCTTATCGTGAGGACATCATCCAAGGTGTTGCAGGAACGATGTATGCAGCCGGCTCTGACACGGTTCGTATGCACTATTATTGTGGCTGTCTGGGATACTTAAGTAAATATGATTACAGACTGTTTCTGCAGTCGCCTCGTGTATCCTTGGTCTGCTCGATAAACCGGAGGTCCTCAAAAAGGCGCAGAGGGAATTGGATAGTGTCCTTAAGCCTGGTCACCTTCCTGACTTCGACGACGAGCCTGCGCTGCCCTACATTACAGCCATCGTCAAAGAAACATTGCGATGGAGGGACGTCGTTCCTATTGGTATGTCCTCCTGAAGTTTAGCATCCTAGGCCTATTTTCTTATTCTTCCAATTAGCGGTTCCTCATTTACTTGATGTCGAAGACGAATACAAGGGATATCGACTTCCCGCTGGGTCGATAATCATTCCAAACGCCTGGTCTGTACTGCTTGTTCCAGTTTATCTTAACCCTCTAATAACTTGGTTATAGGGCCATGCTTCATAACGAAGGCGTCTATCCTGATCCCTTCACCTTTAATCCGGATAGATTCATTGGCGAGAATGGCAACATCGATAAATCAATCCGTGATCCCGCACACGCTTGCTGGGGCTTCGGAAGGCGGTATGTTCTGAGAATTTAAAGACAGCCGTTCGTATGATGCTGAACGTTTCTTAGGATTTGTCCTGGACGATACATGGCCTTTTCTGCCGTTTGGATCGCAGTGGCCTCTTTGCTTGCAACCTTTGATATCGAGAAAGCTACGGACAAGAATGGAAACGTAATCGAGCCCACTCACGAGTATCTCTCAGCACTTGTTACGTGCGCCGTTTTTTTCCCTCCTGTGTGCTTGTTTCACCTCACCGCGAAATCAGGATCCCGAAACCCTATAAATGTTCCATCAAACCTCGCTCAAAGGAAGCGGAAGCCCTCATCCGCTCTGTTGCACACGAAGAAGTCTTTTAACTTTTTATATGATCTTATCATCTCGAGCTCCTCGTTTCCCAGCAATACGATTTATTTACCAAGTGTTCATCTTTTCTTTCCCTAAATGGCAGCTATCTGATCCATTCTTCGTCACCTCCAGATCTGCCAAGAAACAAACAGCATTTAGAGTCAACAAATTTTAATCTCCCAACACGGAACGACTGCAAAACACACCCTTATTTACATGAGGGAAATGGGTGTCCTGGTATAGCACCCCACATGCGACAAATAATATTGACTATCGTTTTTTTTTCTCGGCGTTTTCTTTGACCATCCTGTTCTCCCTAATTGAGATGACTCCCTAGAAGAATGTCGAATAATCCTGAGGTTCACGTTAGTTGTGCCTGACGTGATCTTGAACGTGGTGACGGGGAGGCCTGGGGAAGGCAGCTATGTATTCTCTCCTCTGCAAGGATGCTTGGCGATCGGGATAAAAATAAGTATTCTCTTGGCCGTCAGTGCATTGGCCTTGGAAGCTTTAATCGTTCTTCTCCATGAATTTTTAACTCGATTGAGGAACCAACCTCTCTAAGTACGGAGGAGTTTGACATGAGATTTAGGCACCTCTGGGAAGGCAAATTCGAGAATTTGTCGCCCCTGCTGCTTGACAGGTTGAAATTTGTTTAGCAGTGGTTATTGAATGCGATTCCAGGATCCCTCGCATTTACGTCGGGTCAAGATCAACAACTTGCCTTTTTTTTGTTTTATTGTGAATGGGTTTCGCGGCGACGTCACGAAACTTGAATTCTCTCTAAGTAGTCTTCGGTGGGTTTAGAACTCGGATTCTATCAAGCTATTCAATTGATTAGCTCAAGACGCTTATTGTCCGCTGCACCCATTAGTTATCCCGCAATTGACCCCCCAGCAGTGAACAATTTGTTTTGTTTTGTTTCAAGAAGAGGACCAGTGGGTATCGAGGGAGGTGGATGGACAGCAGAACGCCCGATTGATTGACACTGGCGAAAGATGGGAGAAGATGGGCGCTCTCCGGTAATTGTATTCAGAAAATGGCCAAGAGATTCCAAAATCTAAATTTAGATCCGGGGAATATACCCAATGAAGGAACAGAAAAGACAAAGATAAGCACCTTCCTCCAACCTTCCTCTTCCCTGCACCACTCGCTCATTGTGCCCTTTCGCAAATACATATGTGACCGCTGTGAGAGTGCAGGGGGGCGTCCGTCGATTTCGGGTTTGACACATAAGAGAAGGGGAGGCAAGGGGGGCGAATGCTAAAATTATATTAGATCCAGGCATCCTGTCCTTTGGGCGTGATGGAATTACATAACTTCACGGGGCGCGATTTGTTCTTTACAACTTGCCAATAAAGGCCGAGATCGCTTCCTGATAAGGACAGGCTTCTTCGGTTGACCCTGCGGATTATTCGCATCTTGGTTCATATAAGAATCTTCTCTACAATGTGGACAACCCATCACAAGGCCAAGCCCGTTTCTGGTGCTTCTTTACCGCCATACGACTTGCATATATTCTCTTCTTCGCTCTCTGGATTCTTTTCTTTGAACGTCCTAGGACACTCAAATGTCATTCCTTAAACCCAAATCCAGCGAGGACTCTGGCTCCGTGCTGGAAAAACCTCACGTTAACGTGTACGATGCTGGCCCCAAGTTCAGCAAAGAACGCACCGCGCAACTCCTCCGCAAGATGGACTGGAACATCGTCCCGTTCCTCGCGCTCCTCTACCTGTACGTTGTCTATACCATCCATATTTTTCCTCCTGTTAACACCTGCCCTAGTCTGTCATTCCTCGACCGCTCCAACATTGGGAACGCCCGTCTTGCAGGCTTGGAAGCAGACCTTAAAATGAAAGGTCTCGACTATAACGTGAGTTGATAGTTGCGTATGCAATACCAGAATTTCAACCCCATCTCCCTTTCAACAGATCGCACTCGCTGTCTTCTTCCCTTGGTATGTTGCGGCCGAAATTCCAAGCAACATCATGATGAAAAGAACGAGCCCATCTCTCTGGCTCTGCATCATCATGTTGACTTGGGGCGTCTGTAAGGCCTTTTTATTTCATGCCTGAGTTTCTTCTCACTCGGCTCTTTCAGGTATGACCCTCATGGGCCTGGTCAAAGATTTCCGTAGTCTTCTCGTTGTTCGTATGGCCTTGGGCCTTGCCGAAGGTGGTCTCTTCCCTGGCGTTACATGGTACATTACCCTTTGGTACCGCCGACACGAATGTGGTCTGCGCATGGCTATCTTTTTCTCGGCTGCTACGTTGGCGGGAGCCTTCGGTGGACTTCTTGCCCGTGGTATCTCCCAGATGAAGGGAGTTGGTGGTAGGCCAGGATGGGCTTGGATCTTCATCCTCGAGGGACTTGCCACGATCATCGTCGCCGCTTTCGCAAAGTTCCTCATCAACGACAACCCCGAGACGTACGTGGAATTACTTTGTGGAACTCGTTTGCCGCTTGCTCACCCAAAATGATAGCGCTAAGTTCCTAACGGAAGAAGAACGCACTGAAGTCCAGGCCAGGTTGAAGCTGGACCGCACATCTCTTGCCGACGAATACGATTCCAAATATCTATTCGCCGCTCTCAAGGACTGGAAAATCTACCTCCACATGTTGATTACCATCGGTAATTCTTTTCTCGTCCTACCCGGGAGCAGCGATTAACTAGCTCGTTCCTCAGGTATCTATACTCCTCTTTACTCGATCTCCTTGTTCCTCCCCACTATCGTCAAGAACATGGGCTACACCAATAACCAGTCCCAGCTTATGAGTGTCCCTCCCTACGTCCTTGGATGCATTGTTACGATTACTGGTGGATACGCTGCCGACAGGACACGGAAACGCGGCGTTTTCATGATGGGATTCTGCGTGGTCGCGATTATTGGTTTTGTTTTGCTTATTTCCACCCACAACCCCCATGTTCAATATGTCGGCACATTCTTTGTTGTTTCTGGGTACGTCTTCGGCGTAAATGCCTCCATAATTCCTGCATTTACTGAACTTATTCTCTCAGTATCTATCCCAATGTCCCCATGGGGGTTGCCTGGAATGGAAACAACATCGGTGGCTCTACCAAACGTGCTGTCGGTATCGCCATGCATGTTGGATTTGGTAACCTTGGAGGTGTAATCTCCGGTTTCTCCTTCCGTAGCAAGGATGCCCCGCGCTACTTCTCCGGCCACGGTCTGCTCATTGGCATGGTTGCCATGAGCTTCGTGCTCTCGTTGTTCATGCACCTGTACCTCAAAAAAGAAAACGCTAGAAGAGATGCTGCTATGCAATCCCAGGGCCTTACTCTCGAGTCCTACACTGAGGATATGAAGCACAGCGAACGCGAAAAGGGAGATGATGCAACGGTATGTTTCCTCCCGTCAATCGCCACCACACACAAGTTGATCATTTTGATGATAGTTCTTCCGTTACACCGTCTAACCACTTCGGTCGTGATACGGAGGTTCGCTGTTAGATCTTACATGCGCTCCATATCATCCTCCCCACTTCCTCCACGTTTTCCTTCTTTCTTGATGGCCACTGGACCTGTACTATACACTCGGGGATGAGCCTAGTAGCCTACTATTGACATTGATAACTCAGATCATTGACATTGACCTTAATTCGTAATGCATATCAGTTCCAAAATCAATCTTGTGTGTACATCATGATCGTCATATTTGGTACAAGTTTCATGATGCATGTTCGTGGGGAGTGACATAAGATGCGGAAGCTTGTTCTGTGCTAAAAATAGATGTTATCCAACGCGAACGCTCTCCCCCTTGCACGTTCAGGAAAGATACTTAGCGGTAAAATATGGTACCCGAACTGAAGGAAATGGATAATGGTGGTCCCACCATTGGTATTGATTAATATAATTGGTGTGATTGAAATTTGCCTTCTAGGTTGCCTTGATCTGGCCAGAAGTTACATTAAACCTTCGGTACCGGGCAGGGACGGAGAAAAAGTGGAACAAAGACACGACTGTTCCTTATCGATCTCAGTTACATAAATCGCAAGTTCGCAAAGAACGTCCATTTCCACCGTTACCCACAATGTTATTTGTTGCCCCTTGAAACAGCGATAACTTGAATGTCATGTTTCGGAAACACGTAGCGCGAAAACCATAGCTTCAACTGATTCGTTTCCTATAACCCAAAAGGGTGCATCATAATTTTGCCCTTAGCCCTTTGGCTAACAGATAACGAAGACACGTACGTAAACTCACTTTGGGAAAGAACAGGGAAGGAACCATTTTCGGTTTCAAAACCGGCTCGAAAGCGGTAGCAATATGAACTACGCAAGAACCTCGGTCGCCGAAGCTCGAAAGCGAAAGGTCAATTCTGGTTAATCCTTGGAGTGAGAAAGTCCCGGAAGGTTGTGGCTGGTTGTGGGCAGCAGCTGGGAGTCAAGATTAAAGCCTGTCATTGTCAAGGTCGAATGAGAACCGTTCCGAACTCATCGGCCAGTAACTGGAGATTCCAGGGACTTGAAGGACCAGGCACGAGGAGGAAACAAGAATTTTCAAATTCGATTACCATGGTCATGATCGACACCAAAGCAGTCATCCATCATGCAGCGGTGATGACAATAGCATCGACTTGAAATTAACGACATATCAAAGGGGAATATCGGGGCTTTCTTCCCCTAATATTTTAGAGGACAGAAGGGAGTTCAGGTTGTAGTTATTGAGGAGAGGCCAGAGTTGATAGAGGCGGGCTCTGAATTTGCAGCCTGAAACTGAAAGCTGCAGAGCCAGAGAAATCTTACATATTCAATGAATGTGTTGTTGGCCTATCATATCGATCAGAACCTCAAATGCCCTTAAGCTGAATCTGGTGAAGCCTGTTATTAAATCGCACCAGTGACCAGTTTTGTAGTCTCCTGACCGCCACGAAGGACGCCGATCCGTTTTTGACGGCAATTTGGTGGAGAACCTCCATCTGCGCGATTCATGGTCCGCTTCCGTTTGAGTCGCCATCGTCATACAGGTCGCACGTGGGTTCTCACCACTACTTCAGTTATTCGGGAATCTGGAAAGCAAACACCTAGTCCAGATCTCGACTCCGAGCTAGCCATAAACACAATGGCGGCCTTTCCAGTTCAATTTTAGAAATTGCACGTTATACGGGCTGATGGGACGAGAGTAAGTACACCTGATCGGCGAGTCTCTTCAGTGATGAATGTGGTCGAAACAAACAGGTAATATCGTTGCAGAGGTCCTCTGTCAGAGTTGCTGATTATCTGCTGGGTATTTGGGTGAAAGCACCATAGGATCAGATTGGGAAGGGCGCTACGCCAAGAAGCGCCAAGACAACGCTGATGCGAATCACCCGGGATCGCCGCTTTCAGGCAGGGAGTAGCGGCATAAACGGCCCGGGGGCCGGAACTCAGCTCCTACCGAAAATAATCTTCATCGACTCCAATCGACTCTCGAGATGATGTATCGATGATTGGATGAAGCTTCACAACTTAAGGAGCTCGGAAGTTGGACTCGGATGAGTGAGTGTTTCTAATGAGAAGTACCAAGTGCATGCCATTATTCATTTGATGATCTGGAAGACTTGTGTGCACACGAGAAAATGGCGATGCGGTCAAGTGGCATAATGGAGGATTGGAGCAGAGCTGCGGAATGTGGAGCACAGGGGCGGGGCCACCCAAGTGGACCTCCACTTCGGAGCTCGATTCGCGAGTCAACGCGACCTGGTACTACACTTGCGTCCGGCGTGCATTCCCGTTCTACAATGCCACCAATAACAGCCAGCAACGCAGACCTTGGACTTCACTCTCGTTGATCGCCACTGGAAACATCCCCACAGCGCCTTCTGTCTGCAACCCAGATACTTATCATCATCTTTATCTGTTACCAATCTGTAAGGCAGTGCGCTGAGTGAGTACGAATCTACATGCACCGTCTTGGCACGCCACACCTCTCCATATAAACCTACCAGTTTTCCAACCTGCTTGTGTAAAGAACCGAAGGCATGCTCACCAGTTATCTCTCTCTCTTACTCTTTCCTGTTGCTCTGGGGACCGCCACTCCGAGATCACAACAACAATGTCGTTGTATTTACGGAGACCCATGTTGGCCAACCGACGCAGAGTTCTCCTCACTAGCGGCTCTGCTCTCTCAACCACTCCTGCGCCCGTTACCTACAGCCAACCCTTGTTACCCATCATCTGCACCTGTAGGCAACTGTTCCGAGGTCCAGGCGTCATACACCGATGGCATTTTTCGATCTGATATCCCAGGTTCAATGCAAAACGCCAATTTTGAGACGTATCTATTCCCGAACGGCACCATCGACGCATGTTATCTGAACGTCACCCTCAATATCCCATGCAACCAGGGAAGTGTTCCGCCCATCGGTGTCGACATTCGGAAGGCGGAGGATGCTCAGGCTGCGATCAACTTCGCTCGTCAAAAGAATCTCCGACTCGTCATAAAGAACACGGGCCACGACTACCTCGGTAGGAGCACCGCCAGAGGAGGCTTCCTGCTTTGGACCCATCATCTCAAGGATAAGGCGTATAATGCGGCATTTGTTCCGCAAGGAGCTCCATCAACTCAGACGTATGAGGGTAAGATTGAACAGATATCGAGTGACCTCAACCGTGCTCATATTTTTTTGTTTCAGCTGTCACGTTCGGCGCTGGTGTTCAATGGTATGAAGCATACGACTATGTCGATCAACAGGGCCGATTCATCATCGGTGGCATATCTCAAGGGGGTTCTGTTGGCTCTGCAGGCGGTTGGGTTATGGGGGGAGGACATAGTGCTTTCTCTCCAAGTCTCGGTCTTGGTGCGTACCGTTGATTCTCGAACCCAAATGACTGAGCCTCACTTTCTTTTCTTCCTAGGCGTCGACAACGTCCTCGAATTCACAATCGTCCTCGCCAACGGTACACTCGTAACCACCAATGCCTACCAATCCCCCGATCTTTTCTGGGCACTAAGAGGCGGTGGTGGTGGCACATACGGCGTCGTCCTCTCTGCCACATACCAAACTCACCCCAAATTCCCTTTAACAACCCCCAACCTCCAAGTCAGCTTCACTTCACCCGCAATCGCCCAATCCGTCGCCACCGAACTTTTCCGGCTTCACACCGACCTCTCTGATGCTGGGTGGGGCGCTTACACATGGGTATTCCCTGAATTTATGGCGGCCTTGTTCATCGCGCCGAACGTCACCGTCGACGACGCCAACAAGAGGCTTGAGCCGCTGGTGAGCTTTGCGACGAATGCGACTGGAGGTGCGGTCTTGTATACTACACCAGAGTACGGCAGTTTCATGGAGTGGTGGAAGGCAACGTTTGGGTCAGGGGCGCCGGGGCAGGTTGGCGGAAATGTTGAGATTGCCTCACGCTTGCTTCCGAGGGAATTGGCTAAGGAGCGTCCGGAAGAAGTGGCGAGGATCGCGTTGTCGCTGGGAGTGGCTACCAAGTATGTATTCCTTTTCCCTCCCCTTGAGTACCCGTCGCAACATACGTTTATTTCATTTTTCTCCAGTTCTGTTGCCGGAGGCGCTGTTTCTCGCGTCGACCCAGAATCGACGGGTTTGAATCCTTCTTGGAGGAAGGCCATTGCCGAGGTATATATCACTGAGAGCTGGGAGGAAGGCGCAAACTCGACCACGATTCTCGCTGCGAGAGAACGACTCAAGCAAGGCACCGACGTGCTTGATAAATTAACCACGGATTCGGGATCCTACCTGAACGAGGTTCGTCCATAAATATTCTACTTGCCAAGCCTCCAAGAATACTAAAATATGTAAACTGACAGGGTTCACTCTACGAACGCGACTTCAAGAAATCATACTTTGGATCTCACTATCCCAAGTTGAAAACGATCAAGGAGAAATATGATCCTTCGTCTTTATTTGTGGTTGCTTCTGGAGTGGGCTCGGACGAGTGGGATGCAGAGTTGCGCTGTCCCAAGTAACTAAATAACCTCGCCGGTGCCAACGCTCTTGAGTGCAATGCAGTTTAAATTTCACTTGAAGAAGAGGACAGAAGGACCTTTTTTTCACTCGCTACGTATATAAATTCCTAATCCTTACCAGAGTGAATTGCCGCCGCTGGCTGCCCACCCTCTGCTTATCTCATAAATCTAGTAATTGCATATGTTAAATGTATATCTTTGTACCATTGAAATCCAGCAATAGGTTGATATCAGACGCTAGGATGACATTGCCATCAGCAGCCAAAAGAACAACTTTCTCGTTATCCTGAAAAGCAACCAAAAAAACTCAACAGAAAACGTCGATGAACGTGGCAGGATTGAGAAATGCAAGGTAGCACCAAAGGACGGTTACAACAAATATTAACACGAAACGGCGATGGACGAAAGACAATGACATAGAATAAGAAACTATGAACGACGATGGCAACGACAGACACAGGAAAGAAACGTCAACGACGACAAAGCGAGAAAGGAAGGAGAAATTAAATGGCGAATAAGCATCGTCTTCCCAAATCCGCCCACTAGTACTCACAAACACATTATCCTCAGCAGCCAAAGGCGCCCACGTCGAGTCGTTCATTTTTACACCCAATACGCGAAGATCGAACTAGGATAATTGAGTAAATATAACTCAGAGGGCGAAACAAACCCACCTTACTCAATTATTCCTTACTCCTCCCCACCTCCTGGTCCTTGAAATACATAAGCAGCGCAGTTGGTTCCTGAACACGGCTAAGCATAGCATCTACCCGCTCCTTCGTAAACTGCACAGGCAGATCCGAAGACGTCGCCGTCCCATTCGCGTCTATCAGGGCCGTATTATCGTTCGATTTAACCTAGTCCGAGTCATGGGGACCAAGAACATCTTATAAGCACCACGCAATCAACCAAACATCGAAAGCCGGAAGAAAAAAAAGAAAAAAGAAGCCCACCATACTCAAAAGCAACCCCCTAACCTCTTCCTCCTTCACCACTTTCCCAATATCCGAAAGATGCAATGTCACATATGTCCCCATCAGCTTCTTCAACACCCACCTCGGCGCACGCAGCGCCGGCTGCTGAATTAACCCCACATTCCTGTCAGGCTGAAAGACTTGTCGTTCTTTATCGTAAATCTCCGGCATCAACACCGAATTGTTGGGATAGGCGTTGCTGAAGGCGTCGTAGGGCGTGTTTTTGAATAAACGGAGGAGGGAGTTGGTATATTTTGGGAGCCTGGATACCTATAAAATTTCAAGACGGCGGGTTGGAAATTTTGGAAATGTGGGGATATTATAAAAACTATCGTACCTTGCCGGTAGAAATCAGCTGAACGAGTGTCAACTTCTTCAACGCCTCCATCTGCAGCGCAGCCGGGTAGTTGCCAGGACTCGTCACACAGATCTCAAAGAACTCTTCCCCCTATTTCCATCTCTTGAGAGCAGCGAGTGCGACACCTGTATAATGATACGACAGGTTATCCGTGTAATGTAAATCCGGCGACAAAACCACTGTGTCGATTTCAATGATGGAGTTCGGCAGAATGTGTTGTTAAATCGCACCAGTTTTGTCGTCTCCTGACCTCTACGAAGACGTAGGTCCTTTTGTTGAGAGTAGTTTGGTGGAACTCATGGTTCGCTTCCGCTTGAGTCGCCATCGCCATACGGGTCGCGCGTGTTCTTACCGCCACTTGAGAGTATTTGGAAAGCAAACACTAGTCCAGATCTCGACTCCGAGCTAGCCATAAACAGTGGCAGTTCAATATGTATCTGCTGAGTATTTCGGTGAAAGCACCATCGGATCAGATATCATCCAGGTTGGGATAGGCGCTACGCCCAGAAGCGCCAATAAAACGCGATGCGAATCAGTCGCGAGTGCTTTCAGGGTTGTGGCAGTGTGGGGGTACTTAGTAGCATGAACGGCCCGGCACACAGCTCCTACCATGAGGCATCGATGATTGATGATGGATGAAGCTTCTCAGCTTCTCAATTTCAGGAAGAGCTGCGGAATGTGAAGCGCAGCACAGCAGCGGGTTCACCAAGTGCGCCTCTACTCGGGAGCTCAATTCGCGAGTCAACGCGACCTGGTACACTTACGTTCGTGCCTCAGTGTAGATCTTGGACTTCACCCCCACCGGAAATGTCCCTACAGCGATTTCTGTCAACGACGAGTCAGATACTTATCATCTTCTTCATCGGTTGCCATTCTATTCTGGACGAGTACGAATCTACACGCCTTCTTGGTGCACCACACCTCCCCATATAAATCTACTCATTCTTCAACTAGCTTGTGTAAAGAACTGACGGCATGTTCACCAGCTATCTCTCTCTTATACTTCTACTCTTTCCCACCGCATTGGGAACCCCCGCTCCGAAATCACAACAATGTCGTTGTATTTACGGAGACTCATGCTGGCCAACCGATGCAGAGTTTTACTCACTAGCGAGTCTGCTCTCTCAACCACTCTTACACCCGTTACCTACAGCCAACCCTTGTTACCCATCATCTGCACCTGTAGGCAACTGTTCCGAGGTCCAGGCGTCGTACACCGATGGCATTTTTCGATCTGATATCCCAGGTTCAATGCAAAACACCAATTTTGAGACGTATCTTTTCCCGAACGGTACCATCGACGCGTGTTATCTGAATGTCACCCTCAACATCCCATGCAACCAGGGAAGTGTTCCTCCCATCGGTGTCGACATTCGGAAGGCGGAGGATGCTCAGGCTGCGATCAACTTCGCTCGTCAAAAGAACCTCCGACTCGTCATAAAGAACACGGGCCACGACTACCTCGGTAGGAGCACCGCCAGAGGAGGCTTCCTGCTTTGGACCCATCATCTCAAGGATAAGGCGTATAATGCGGCATTTGTTCCGCAAGGAG
>Ga0307517_10002732_pt1 | contig 28163 bp, 16 predicted proteins | sample 23_EM_MG_FD_194515 | JGI IMG/M metagenome (GOLD analysis project Ga0307517, IMG submission 194515) | Populus trichocarpa ectomycorrhiza microbial communities from riparian zone in the Pacific Northwest, United States - 23_EM | ecosystem: Host-associated > Plants > Roots > Unclassified | place... | reverse complement strand
CTTTAAGTCAAAGCTTGAAGATTTCATGCAAGGCTATTTCTCCTTTTTTAGGAAAATAGTTATTGAAGTACTTAAATGTAAACAGTCTACTTAAGGGAGGACTATTTTGTAAAACAGAGACTAGGGTTTCCTAGGATATAAAAAGAATGAGAGAAGAGAAGGGGGGGCAGCCAGCCAAGAGGAGAAAAATGCCCCCTCCTCTAAGAAACACGAAATTATGCATTCTTCCTTCTTTTTGATTAGTTGTTCAACAAACATGCAAGGCTAAACACTTTTTCTTGGTTGCAAAGACACGAAAACCTTCGGATTTCAAGAACTGTGAGATTTATTTTACCTTTTTCTTTTCAGTTTATATGATGAATATGTTTGTTCTCCTATGCTTATTTTTTCTATAATTGTTTATTTTAATTGCTAGAGCGGACTCTAAGTTATTATTGTAGACAATCTATTGCTAAGTTTGATATCAAAACCGGAGTTGTGGTATATGAACTTGTGAAGCAACTGAGTTTAATAATTGTGACGGATCTACGTTATTAATCTTAGGGAGAACATTCAATCAAATCAAACATAGACTGCGAACAGTTATGTTTTCTTGATTAATCAACTTATCTAGTTCTTAAGGCTGCCATTGAATTAAATTACTAGTGCGGACACTGTGGTTGTTTGATGGTTATGGTTAGTTATACGGCGGATCCGTTTACTAACCAATGTTAAGAAGAGATAAATATTCAGAATATAAATTGATGTTTCGTTTCCATGATCAGTTCTGATTTCTGTAGGTGGATATGTGCTTGCAACCAAGGTTTGTTCTCTTGATAATTTTCTGATTTTATTAAATTTTGTTTGATAGTTTTCTGTTTTCTTTTGCTTTAGCCTAGATAACGTCCAACCACCCCCCCAAAATTGCATATCATCTAGCATAAAAATCTGACTTGAATCTTCCTCGTGGGATCGACCCCTTGCTTGCTCTATACTATCTTGTGTGTTATGTTTGAAGTTAGGGTAATTAATTTGTGCAACCGCGACATCGCAACAAATAGCATGGAATCCTTGCAAAACATGAATAGACAATAACATAAAATGTTCCTCTTTATTGTCACCTTTATTGTTTTTCATTTACCACTTGAAAACTTCCAAAAAAATAAGCACAAAAATATTGTCGCTAACCCATTTTCCTTGTGTAACAAGGATACTTAAGAAATCCTTATGATAGAAGGAGTTTAGAACATTAATTACTCCTTGTCAAACTAGGAACCTTTGCTTCCAAAACCCACATAAATAATCAAGCCCCATAACCGACCAAAAATAAAGCCTAAACATACCTTCCATGATACCACTATGCAACCCTAATAAGCTTTGAACCAAACTTAACCTAGGTTGACTTGATTGGGTTGAGAACATCATCAACTTGGTTGGGCCGAATAAAGCTTCAATTTGGATCTTATCAAAAAGCAATCACATTTATTTTTTTAGCTTATTTGTACATAAGTTAAGGCATCTACTTCTAAACTAAAAGTTGATGAAGATTCTAAGTTATTGTTGTGAACAATAATTAAATATGCCATAAGGGTTAAGTGATAACTTTACTAAACTAGATTTTTTTTTCTTATATCAATCTCTTAATAATGTCACCTTTGGTAGTGAACTTAAATAGCATCTGCAAATAATAAATGAGAATTCTCAAAAACTAAGAATTATTAGTTGTGCTTGGAGAATAACCAAAAATACTGAAATATTCCTCATTTAGTACTCATTAGGACAAAAAAATAATAGAAAGGATCTAGATTTTAACTTTGTAACTCTTTATAGCAAGAGGTTGCTAACTTCTAATTCTTTCAACTATTTAACTCTAATTATTAAATACCTCCAAAATCTTCTCCCTTTTTTGTTTAGTGCATAAATTAAGATGATATCATATAAAGCAAACATGCAATGATAAAATATATAACATTAGCAGATGATTTGAGGTCTGAACTAATATTTGAGCAATATTTACATAGATGGTGACCACAAACTTCCTAAAAACAGAGTATGTGTGTGTGTATTTGTTATTAACAATTGAGGTTAAGGTGGGAAAATGGTCATTACTTCTTTAAAATCATTCACAAATCTAGCCATGAAATGCTCATATATTTCTTTGTTTTTTGTTTTTTTTTCGCATGTAAAAAATTCATACAAAGTATTCATTGTTATTACTAATCTAAAAAGGTGAGATCTTATGTTTAATAATTATTTAAATTCCATATATTTATGGCAATGTTCTAATTTCTCCGTATCTAACATTGACTTGTAAGAAAACAAATTTATTAGTTCCATGTTTTACATTCTAGACTAATCTCAACTATTCAATTACAAGAAATATGTTATCAATAATTTGATGTCAAATACCACATTTTATTTTCCATCCAACTCTAAAGACAACATGGTTTCCTAATTTCTTACATTTGACCATAACATATAGCAACTAAATACTAACTACTTATCCTAGTTCCCTAACAAACATGTTCTTCAAATACACTCATCCTTAATTTTTGCTACATAAAATGCAGAAATCTACAACTATAAAAATAAATAAAGTTAGTACATAAATAAATTATATTAATATTTACAACCCTATAATCAAAAAATACATCTTAGTTACTAAACTCCATTATCCATTAAAATTAGCACATACAACTAGAATAACATATACAAAGCTAAATACAATTATATACATAGAAAACATAACAACAACAATAATAATTATTACAAAAGACAAACCTTTAATGGCTTCTTTTGGAGTCTTGAAACCCAATCCAACATTCTTGTCGCATGTGGGCACGCGACGTGGGTGTTAAGGAGTTGTCGCCTAATTGTTTGGTTCAGGGTCATTAGTAGACCCGATTATATTGGTCTCATAAAAAATTATAGGGCATGAGACTAGTTGTGGCTAAGAAAGATAGTAGTACCCCTAATGCACCATATCTGAGCTAAGTTGCATTATGTGGCATTCATGTGATTAAAACGTTTTGATGGGTTTCTAACCGATAGCCAGTCTATTGCTCAAAAACAATTTACTCTTATGAATAAATCTAGCATTTTAAATTTACTATGGGCTCATACGCCCAGATAAATTCTTATAGGAAGGGTTCATGTAGATGCTTTGACAGAGTTTAACTATCATGAAAGGTGAAAGAGTTTTCCACAACTCATGCACTGTGGTGAAAAATACTTCCAATTAGAATTAGTGAATATTTAGAATAATTCTAAGAATTTTCCGACCAACTTCTGGTATTTAAATATCAGCCGACTTGTAGGTCCAAAATTTATACCAGAATATTGACCATTAATTCTTATTAATTAAGATTTTTAAGAGGGTTATAGAAATATTGGTCAAGTTCTCATGAATTTAATAAACTGATTATTAAATTCAAAAATACATGCAAATATATTTTTGTATTTATAAAAACAATACTAAAACTCATCATATATTTTATTATTTTTTAATATGATTTTTTAATTTTTTTTTTTAGAAACTTGGTTGTATGCACACCAAATAAAACATATTTTTTTATTTTGAAATGAGAAGTTTTTTTTTTATTTTTTTGAAATTTTAATGGAAAGCAGGTATTTTAATACTAGACCCACATCTTACAAAGTAAGTATACAGTCTTGAAATCAAATACAAATGTTGGAAAAGGGTGCGAGGACCCATTAGTAATTTTAGATTGGTTTTAAAATGTTGTGGAATTTATTTGGTGTCTGTTTGGCAAAATTCATTTTTATTTAAAAAACAAAGTTGTCAAAATAAGTTTAAGGGTGTGTTTGTCAAACAACCTCTTAGGCCAAAAATCCTTTCACAAAAATATTAGTAAACAAAACAGGCCTTTACCAAGTGACTTGATTTTGACCTAACCGAGTCGACCCAAAAACATCGATTCAACCATGGGCTGAACCAAAAACCAAGGTTCAACCCAAAACTAAACCAAAACAATGATTTAAACCAAAATAAAATCAAAACTAAAAAGAACATGAAAATCATTAAAATTTCTTACGAAAATAGATCAAACATCAAGAAAAATGAAGAACACGAAGAACAATGAAGAACATTCAAATTCAAACCCAGCAACATGAATATCAAATCATACTAGATTTCAAGCAATAAAAAGTAAGGTTTTGTTCGCAATCAAGCATAGATCAAGAATCCAGAGTCCATTTGCTTTGATTATCTTTAAATCAACACAATTTTATTGAAAGAGGGTTTCAGTCTGAAACCAAACACTAAGATTAAAACAATTGAAAACAAGTTATTGATGCACAAAGACTCTAGATTATTGTCTAATGATGTCATGTGATTGTGAAGATACAAAGAAATGAAATAAAACAGGTCAAAAATTCATAACTAAAAAAATGTTCTTGGGAAGAACATGAAGAACAACAACCCAGATGTTTTCCCAAAAATGCATCAACCTACTGCCAAACCCAGAAATGCATACTAAGCCTCGAAACCAAATCTTTTTTATTTGCACAAACCATATTGTTAAAGTCATATACATTTGAATCAAAACAAACAATAAGAAAATAACATATCATGGAAAACATGTATGAAATCCTATTTTTCAAAATTAGCAAATAAAACAGCAATCTTATCCATGCAATTTGGATTAAAAAATTATTTTCAAAACATATTTTGGTAATGGCCAAAGCCTTATAAACCCAGGATTAACAACATGGTTTATCAATGCATTAATCGAACTAACAAAACTAAGATAAAAAAAACACTATTTTATCAAAAACTAACTTAACTAGAAGGCCTTTATTACATAAAAAAATCAAACACATTCTAAAATGCTTCAGAGAATAACACCAAACCATAAAATAAAAACTACAAAAAAAAAAAACACCTCCCTACTTTTCAAACATTCTAAACACATTTTCATACTTGTAAACATAAATACAAACCAAAAGACAATCAAGATCAAATCAAGCAGGCCACATGAACTCTACTTTTAGGTTAAGAAATGTACCTCCAAACTTTTAGAACAGTTACTACTCTTCTTTGCTTTTCTTTGTAAAGTTTTGTTTCCACAAACTTGCTGCCATTTCAAAGATGAAGAAACTTTTATGTTAGGCTCATAAACTTTCACAAGTAGGGTATATTCTCAGTATTTCTCTTTTTTTTTCTCTCTTCTTCTTTCTTTCTCTTCAACTCAAGTTTCTAAGGGTTTTTATAGTTTTTTTTAAAGGTTTTTTTGATGGATTTCATCAAAGATTGATCAAAACTGAGCCCATTAATCAAAATGAGAGTTCTGGATAAAATTTCACAGCTAGAATTTTTGTCATTCAATGGGTTTTTGTAATGGTGGTTTTGGCCTAGGTGGTATTTCTTTTTTTGGAGACAAAGACATGTATTCTTCACCTTCTGATCCTGGGGGAATGGGGAATGATTTATAGTCCTTGATAAGAACCCTCTGGAGATTTAAAGTGTGAACACATGAAAAGGTTAAGTGTGAACACACGAAAAGGTTAAGTGGTTTTACACTAATGACAATCTCGATCAAGGCTGATTGAGTTGACCACTTTTAAGGTTTTGTTAGAGCAATTCTGATGTCATCTTCATTGAAGACCACTTGAAGTTGGTAAAAGGGGTGCATATTTTTTGTTTAAATCCAACCTTGTTCAATTTAGAGGTCTGTAGCTTTACGCTCACTCCCTTGAAGGTGCCAACTCGATCAGCTTAGAATCTAAAAATTGAGTAACGACTGATTAGGGACAAGATGTTGAGGAATTTCATTGAAGAATTAGGATGTAAACATTTAATTTCATGGAAACGGGGTTATAGAGAGGATGTTCCTCTTCTATTTACAAAAAACTGCATGTTATTTGGTGGTTTAAAACTCCACAATGAGCACTAGGAATGTGTCAACCTCATCATCGTGAATTACCAAGGAAGAAGATGATCAGAGGCTAAACAATACGACAACTAGGTTAAACCCTAGAATTTAAGGTTTTTAATTTGGAATTTTGGCAAAGTTTCAATTTAGTTTATGTTCTTCCCATTATGGCACATGTACCCTTAATTGACACAAAAACTTTTAAATGCATGCAATTTAACCCCTACCAGACTCAAATATCAGCCCTGAAGTTTAGTGTCATTTTCATTGTGATCCTTGGTTTTTGATTTGTTTAATTGGACTCCCAATTGACCATCAAACTTTTTAATTTTCTTTAATTTGGCCCCTAATTTTACCAATTTCTACCCTTGAAATCGCGCGCCATTTACAGGTTGGTTCTTGGTATTGAATTTCTTCAATAAAACCCTTAATTGGCTACCAAACTTTAATACTTTTCACAATTAAGCCTCTAATTTGACCAATTAAGCTTTTTAAAGTCCAATTTCAACCTCAAAACTTTAATTTCTTTTAATTAACACCTAAATTGATTTTAAAAAATTAATTTTCCTTGCAATTAAGTCCTTAATAAAATTAATTAAGCCTTTCAAAATCCTCATTAAGTCTTTACTCATCTAAATTTGTATTTCATTACCCTAAATATAAATATTGTTGTCGAATGGGTTTTTTGTCAATCAAAAATGGGTCACTAGTTTTGCCAATCTTGTACATTCTGGTCCTTCAACTTTTCTACTTGTCGTTTTGGTCTTTCATCACCAACCTGGACAATCTTCTGGGCTTTCTTTATGTGTATCCTCTTTTATTTTTTGATTTTTTTGTGGGGTCAAAAATAGAAAACAACAACTCTTTCAGAATTTGTTTCCACCTTTTCCGGGCCTTTTTCTTTTCTTAAATTTCTTATATTTACCAAAAATAAACATATACAAATCAAAAAACACAAAACAAAAAACAAAATACAAAAAAAAAAACCCATATGAAATCAAAAGACCCTAAAATAGAAACTCCACATCTTTTGTTATTTTAATACATCACCTAATAAACACTTTGTGTTGTTTTAAAAATGCAGTTTCAATCTACAACACAAGAATAAATAGTCATAATGAGAACCCATTATAAGATCTAAGACAAAACATCTTGAAGTAGAAGCAATGCACGAAAAGAATGTTAACATATATCACATATCACACTAGATTATTGTTCCATGTTGTTCTAAGGGTCAGATATTTTTTTCAAAGTAAAAAAAGTTATCCAAGCGTTGCTAACATGCTTTTTAATAATAATAATAAAAAATCATGAATTCATAATATGATGCATATTGAACAATATCTTTTTAAAACATTGATACAATGACATATTGTATGACATTTGTTTTCAAATACTGAGATGAAGCATATTGAATCTACCATAGTTAACCTATCAAATCTGCGACATACGTCATGAGACCTTGATGACCCTAAGACAAATCATGATAAATTATGAAGATCAATTCCTAATTAACCCAATGTTGAATGATGGAATTGAAAAAAAAATTACAATACCCAATTCCTAAATAACTTAATATTGAAGGATAAAATTGAAAAAGAACTAAATAAAAAGAAGAAGATTGAGTTGTTGGAGCGTGAAATTGAAAGAAAAAAATATTCAATTAAAAAAGACAAAACAATAAACTAAATCAACTCGGGTTAACATGTTAAACTCGTGACCTGGATCATAAGATCAAGATAACCCAATAGAAAATAATTTGAAAAAAATTATGAATCGCAATTAAAAAAAATCAATTAAATTTTTTTTAATAAAGTTAACCCGAGTTAACCTTCCAAACTTGTGACTAGAGTCATGAGATTAGAATAACCTTATAGAAAGAAAATAAAAGAAAAATTACAAAGTCCAATTTCAAACCAACCAAGTGTTGAAAGATGAAATAAAAAAAATTGATTAAAAAAACAACCCAACTCAACTTGGGCTAACTTATTAAACTCGTGATCTAAGTCATGAGACTGAGATAACTTTATACAAAGCAAATAAAAAAAAATAATGAAACTCCATTTCCAATAGATCCAATATTGAATGTTGAAATCGAGGAAAAAAATAAATTCATGAGGTCGGGATAACTTTACAGGAAGCAAATTAAAAAAACATTATGAAGCTTAATTCTTAAATAACATAATATTGAAGGATAAAATTGAAAAAAACTAAGATTGGGTTATTTCTGGGTAAAATTAAAAAAATATCAATTTTAAAAGGATAAAAAAAATAAATCAAGTTAGCCCAAGTCAACCTGCTAAACCTACAACCCAAGTTATGAGATTAGGATAATCACTTATAATACAAATAAAAAAATTACAAAGCCTAATTTTCAATCAATCTAGTGTTGAAAGATGAAATTGAAAAATAATCATTAGAAGAAACGATAAAAAAAAAAACTCGAGTCAACTAGAGTTAACCTATTAAATTCATAACCTAGGTTATGATATCGAGATAAATTAATAAAAAGAAATTTGAAAAAAAAAACCGAAGCCCTAGTTCCAACAGATCATTAGTTGAAGGTTGAAATTGAAAAAAACAAAATTTAAATTAATGTATAATCCAACACAAGAAAAATTGAAATTATAAAGCACAATTCCTAAAACAATTTAATATTAAAGAATGAAATTGAAGAAAAAAACTAAACAAAAACATAAACAAGATTGGGTTGTTGAAGGTGAAATCGAAAAGAAAATAAAAACACAAGCACTATTCTAGTAAATAGTATTTTATAGGTGTGACTATAATGATTTAGCTATATCTTTATTGTTTTGTTAATAATACAGTCTATTCTATCTTCTTGCAAAGTTAACTTAATCTAACAACTCATATGAAATGAAGCACAAAAGTTCCAGAAAATAGCAAAACTTGGATAATTAAAAGTGTGTAAGCTATAAAACTTTCTAAACTCTCATCCTCTTGGCCTAGGAAGACTAGTGAAAGCTCCATTGAAAGGAAGTTCAAAGAGCTTAAGAAATCAAGCATATTTCATTAGTGATATGATTATTTGATCAATAATTAATAATTAAAGCATATTCTCAAATAGAACGATCCAATCCACTCAGTATTGAGAAACCAACCAGACAATTACAACATAATTGAAAATCACACCATGTTTCTATATAATTATTATAAAACTACATAAAAATCATTCCTTAAACACCAAAAATGATTTCCCAAAAATATCCAATAGAAAATTAACAAGTGTTTGGGAGAAATTATACAAAAATAAAATACTAAAAGTTAAGAAATAAAAAGAAACTTCTAAAACATTAGACAAAGAAGACACGGATAAAACAAAAAATAAAATTTAACTTTGGTCGAGAGAAATTACATATATGAAAATATCAAAAGTTAATTAATGAAAAAAACCTCAAGAAACTTTGAGATGAGAATAAAAAAAAAAAACATGGAAGCCGCATCTAAAATAAATAAATAAATAATTATAAATTAAAATAAATTATAAAAATATTTAAAAATCTGGTAACAGTTAATTTATTAAGTAACTTTTAATCCACTTTAAAAAAAGATTTTTTTTAGAAAAGAAGCCCAGTTTGGTCTTAAATATCACATAAAGGTGAGGTCGGTTTCATCTATCTCTCCTCCAGCTCGACATCCACATCCAAAAAAAAGACACACACACACACACACACACGTCTCTGGTCTCCTGTGTGTCTCTCTTCTCCGACCTCGCTTAAACACTATCGTTGGTTCTATCTCCAGAATTAACCATCCATAAAGAGCCGACACATGGACGCTTCGATTCTACACTCCGACTCTCTCTCCCGCACACGCCTGTGCGTCACCACCACCACAGCATCTGCTTTTTCCCTCACTCACCAGATGCCCTGCCTTCTCTTTTCTACTCCTGGACGGAAACTTGTCTCGTTATCCTCCATTTCTTGGCCTCGCAGGTCTCCTTCCCTTATAGCAGCTGCAAGTAGTGGCACGTTGATGGCCAATTCTGTAACTCGCTGTCTCACCCTTGTTCACTTTGTTTAATCATTTTTTATTTTTTTAGTTAGCAATTCTATATTTTCGTTTGAAAGTTTATTTTTTTATTTTTGGTATTTTGGGTAATTTAATTGCTTGTGGTGGGAGATAGGAAGAAAGCATGCATCAATTGCGTTTTGAGAAAGCACTTTGGGTACTTCAATTGATGCATTAAAGAAGCTAATTTACCCCTGTGCATGTCGGGTGTGTAAGGTTGTCTACGGAGAGGATTTGAATTTTGGTGTGAAAGCTATATTCAGATTTTGTGTGTTGTTGAGGGTAAGCGATGGCGATATTAGAGAATTCTTTACTGGAAAATGTCATTAATTTTGGTGCTGTGATGGAGAAAGAATTCAATTTGGTAATTTATTGTACTTTAGGCAGTTGGAGTTTTAGCCAAAAGCCGCAAATGTCAAGATTGGGGTTTGGGTCTGAGATTGGTCCTAAGTTTGAAAAATACCAATCAAAAGAATGAGAATTTTAAGGCAGGTTCTATCTGGTTTTACCCATTTGAAGTCTTTTTGCACCATGAAGTGTGGTTTGAAAGTTAACGTTCTTCTATATGTGATTCTTTTTCTTTGACTTGCTGATGCGCAGCCAAAAAGTGGGGTATATACAGTTGGTGATTTTATGACAAGGAAAGAAGATTTGCATGTGGTAAAACCGACAACAACTGTAAATGAAGGTATTTTTTAGATTTCTATATTTTATCCATGGAGCGCACATAGTTTTTCCAACACCTAATGTGCTGTGTTTTATGCCAATTAACAGCACTGGAGACTCTTGTAGAACGTAGAATTACTGGTTTTCCTGTGATTGATGATGATTGGAAACTGGTAACCCTTCCTTGACTTTCTTTTTGGTTTGGGGTCTGGTTATTAATAAGGTCGATTCGTTATTATTTTTTTGAAGTTATTCGTTTCACTTTCTGAAGGCATTTCAAGATATCCGATATTGAATATCCAAATTGGCTCGGGGTCCCCCAATCTGAGAGTCTGTTGCAGTCTTTGCTGCTTAAACTAACAATTCACGTATATTTTTTTTGCTTCAGCTTTTTATCTCCTCCTAACAACAACCAGTTCAGGATGCTGTTATTCACTTGGAAAATCAATGACCAAATTTTTTTTGAAAATGAAGAATGATAGCAAAACCTGATTTGAAAATTGTAAACGATCCTCAATCAGCTTGGGATGATGAAGAAATTTTCTGGATGCATCAAAACAAATACTCATATGTCCGTACCAGCATTTCTAAGCTATTGCTTTTAATGTGCTGGTGCTATTGTATGAATGTTTATGCCTTCGTTTAGATTGGTTATAACCATCCCTTTCTGGGATTATGATTATAATCTATGGGTGCAATTTATTTGCAATTTTCTTATGAGCTAACACAATTAAGTTGTGGGAATAACTTGAATGTTCGTTGCTATTGTAGGTTGGTCTTGTGTCAGATTATGACTTGTTAGCATTGGACTCCATATCAGGTGATTTAAAATAATTAAGCTAATCTTAACTTGTCTTTTCTTTAAAAAAAAAAAAAAAAAAAAAAAAGAACAATTCATTTTGTCCTTTTATGTTGCAATTTCTTCAATCAACAATATAGATGCAGTTATATGTAACTGGCATCAAACTAGATTCCTGATATCAGAAAAATTTGTGATTTATCATTTCTTACTTAAGGATCTGTTTCAATATTTCAACTAGGTGGTGGAAGAACCGAAACTAACATGTTTCCTGAAGTCGACAGCACTTGGAAAGTATGTGAGAACTTTCTCCTTTTTCAAACCCAGACTTGCACACTTTCAATGCAAATACATGCATGTTTTATTGCCCACCTTTTGACATTTTTTTCCCAAGTATTGTTTGTATGGAGCTTCATAAACCAACCTCTTTGCAACACAACATTCAGAAGGGTAATGTATTTGGAGTAGTCTGAATTCTGCATTTCTAGCATATTCCTAGGGAGGCAAGGATGATGATGATGAGAGCTGGTCCACTAATGGGTGAATGGTTTGAGAATTGATTCTATTAGCTATGAATGGATAGGGCTGGAAAAAAATGGCAAAGTTCAAGACATCAACTGAAATTGACTTGAGCTGAGCTTGAGATCACTTGGCAATTCTTTACTGCCTTGAATAACAATTGAGGGAATTTGTGCGACTGATGCAACTCATACTCGTAGATGAAATCCCAAGGGTGCAGGGCATATGGTTGCTTTCCCCAATTGATTTAGAAGTTGCTCACTTGCCTGTAATGTATATTGCTAGGTTTTTATGAACAGTCCTTGTCTGTAATTAGGAACCTTAGAGATTATTAACAAAACACTAAAGATATTTTTAGGCATATCTTTATTGTTTTGTTAATAACCCTATTTCTATTTAGTTTAGGAAAATATTTTCTTATAGTGTTTTGTATTCTTCCTATTTAGTTTAGGAATCATTTAGTTTATGAATTTTTCTTATTTAGTTTATGCCTAGGACTAGTATAAATAGGGTTATTTAGTTTGTAATTCAAGAGACTACTTGAAAGAAAACATTGAGTAATAAATTTTGAATTAGGGTTTGTGTGGTAACCTTATTTGGTAGAACGTTGTGTTACTAGTGCTTGTTTTTCTTGTGTTCTTTTCGTCTATGTTAGTTAATATCAGAGCTCAACAATTCCTGGTGGTTAGTTGCTATATATGTGTTTAATAAAACATGGTTTATATATGTGTTTAATAAAACATGGTTGGAAGAGGTGGTCATAGAATAGGACATGTTCGTGTAGGAGGGGGATGGAGAGGTTCTACTTCAGGAAAGAGACGTTCAGGAATTGGTGATAGAAGACATGTGAAGATAGATTGTAGAATTAACCTATCAATTAGCGGTGATAAAATTATGGAGACAAGTTGAAGAATTATCACGTTGATTAACAAAGATGGAGAAGAAAAAACTTGAGGAGAGTGATCATGGATCAATGACCTATTTTGAGAACCCGTTTAAGAAGCACAAGCAAAAGAGGCACCTTCTTGATATGGATGATTATGATATTGAAACTAATTTTTTTTTTTTTTTTTATGATTCTATTTATTTTATGGATTGAAATTAACCTTCAATTTATGATGCTTATTTTGATAATGATTATATGTTGATAATGATGGCATAAACATTGATACAAATGACAATAATGATGTCATCAATAATGTTGTCATTGTATTGATAAGTTAGAGGTTGAGTGCAAATAGAACATGGAAGGTGCTCAACCAAAGAAAATTGTTGATTTAGGCTATGTTGATCCTTTTGATTACAAGCTTATTATTTATTATCACAAAGGTAGATTTGTTTAAATGTTATATGGATACAACACATGTTGATGAAGCAAGTTCGTGGTTTGCAATTCATTGCTCTAAAAGTTAGTGAGAGAGAAATCATTTGTCAATTGATGTTGTTTATGCAAAATTTAACGTGAAGAGATTGAAGTTAATATCTAAAACTGTTATACACTTGAAGCAAAAAAAGAAAAGAAGTTAGAGAGTCTTGATTGGATTCCGACAAGATCAAGGTAAAAACATGAACTCAATGATGAATTCCTTCCAGCCCGAGGAGAATGATGCAGGAGGATTTTTAGGATAAGTTATTTGTTTCATTGCTAAATCATTGTAGTAACTCTATTCAGCAGAATTTTGTGTTGCTTGTACTTGCTGTCTTTTTTTTTTCCTTGTCTGCATCAAACTCTTTCCTTCTATCATATTTCAACAGTATTTTTAGGCATATCATATTTCAATAGAAAAGGCCTCTATTCAACAACTTGAACTTCTAGCTCTATAGTGAGAGTTTAAGCGCCAGAAGTTACTCTCTTGCTAGCACTTTTCTATCCTTCATATATTGGATCTTCTTGATGAAATTTCATTCCAGAGAATTAAGTTGCAAATTCATGTGCTTTGAGTTGATGAGATGTTGCACATGATCCAATAATCCAACTATGTAATTTGCTGATACAATTAAGTAAATGATGATTGCAGACTTTCAACGAGGTACAAATGTTGCTCAATAAAACCAATGGGAAGGTTGTTGGTGACTTGATGACACCAGCACCAGTTGTTGTTCGTGAAACCACCAATCTTGAGGATTCTGTAAGGTACAGTAGCCCTTCTTTTTTCCCTTTTTTTTTTCCAAGTTGATCTTTCTGAATATTCCCTTCACTTTGTTTATGTTTTTTCTGACAAGTTGTGGCCAAAAATTAACTTCTGACTTTGTTTTTATCTAATGCCAGATTATTACTTGAGACAAAATACCGTAGACTTCCAGTTGTGGATGCCGACGGCAAGCTTGTAAGAGATATCAGACTTTTGTATTGATCAATATCATCTAATCATGTTTAATGGTGGTTTAATCAGCCATTTTTCTTTAACTTGAAGGTTGGAATTATCACAAGAGGAAATGTTGTAAGAGCTGCTTTGCATATAAAACATGCCATGGAAAGGAAAGCGTAGTATCCCCGTATTTTTTATTTTTTCAAGGAAAAATGCAGCAGTCAACATGGCAAGCTGGGTCTGATTGGTTTATGCGAGCTGTTTTGAGCTCGGCAACAAAAGAAGCTGGCTGCTTTATACATACAATTTTGGCTCGTGTTTGTATCACATCATTTTCTACTTTTCCTAGTATAGTAAGAGGAGTTATAGTTACAAGGAGCCAATAATGGTTCATCTCAAGACGCTAGTATGATCATGATGGTGGTTTCTTCAGATTTATGATGTTATAAGCTACTAGCAGATATTTGTCTGCCCGTCCTTGCGATGCATTAAATCTGGACGGTGATTAAATTGAAAGTGATAATGACTGCTCTATGTCCTTTGTTGTCGTACTGGTTGCTGAACCTAATAGTGGAGGAGCCTTGCATGGTAAAAAATTGAAAGATGGCGTGTTACTATTAGTTGTGAAGTGAAATTATGCTGATTGTTTTTATGCCAATCCCTTTCTGTTGGCAAAATGTAGTCTTCGTTGGAGACCACATAATATCTGTGAAAAAACACCTAGGAATATCAGGTAGAACATTTGGACTAAGGGCAGCAAATCATTCACTTCCGAATTTGGAATCTTCTTACCATTTTTTGCTGTTATTGCTGAGCTGGACATCTTTTATGCCTGGAAGTATTTCGAGCTCATTACAAGGCTTAAGACTCTGCATATCTGTTGTTTTTTCTGGATATTTACTCATGGCAGACATGATTCTTTTGAAGTTTAAACCAGGGCCAAGGAACGTGAATGCACTAGTGAATAAACCTGAGCTGCCCTACCATGCTGTGGCCAAGAACAATGATTTGGCTTGGTTGTAATTGAATGTTGAGCTACCTGAAATTATGTGTCTCACAACTTGCAAATTATCTTGGAGAGGACAAGTGAGTATCAATGCAGGAATGAATACACACTCATATCCGCTAATGGTGAGCTAGTTGCTTGTCCTCTACCGTCTAACAGTGACAGGCAAATTGTTTATACGCTTCTCAAAAAGATCCGAGTGGGTTGAAGGCTTAATGGCGAATGCCAAATTTTCTTGCTAAGTCGGGAGCGGTGATTTGACATGATCTGAGATAGTAAACCATCAGGTTGTTCCCATGACCATAGTCGGCTTGCACTAGTACGATAGCAATCACTCTCATCCGTCTCTCTTCCCCCCAGGGGTGCCCACAACTCAAATTATGCAACAGTGCAGAACCAGAAAATACCTAACTCAAAATTTTATCACTTTAGTAGTTATAACTTTAGTGGTTAGCATGGCTATTTGCACCAACTGCAGGCTACGTAGGCCACCTCCTGTTCCCCAGCTCTGCGCTTCAACATCTATTCTCTCTCTCTCTCTCTCTCTCTCTCTCTCTCTCTCTCGCTCTCTCAAACAAAGAAAAGGAAAACGAAAATTTTGCCAAGTCGGGAAATCCCTCAGACCTCTCTCTCTCTCTCTCTCTCTGTTGCATCCATTTCCCATGAATACAAAACAAGGAAAGGATAACTGATTGTCCTTTAATACATAGTCCAACCTTCACAGAAAACAAAAGAGGCATCGAGTTCGAATCCTATGTTATTCTAGGAAACACAGAAAAATATATATAAACATCCTTGAGTCATAAACCAAGTAATATACATTTACCAAAATTTGCTAAATTACCATAATCAAATAAGGAAAAAAGTTTAATCAACTAAAAATAAAAACTAGCAAAAAAATTAACAAGAGGAAAACATAAACTACTTGACTAGTAAGTAAAATACTAGTATTAAAAGTGATTAATCCACATATAAGGCTTCATGATTTTGATCAGCCATATAACATACCTCCTTTTGGCCATGTTAGCAACCCATCGGATTACCACCGGTGGCTAAACTCCTCTCCCACTCATCTCCATCGGAATCCTCTGGGTCAGGCACCTTATTCAGGTCAACCGGCCGTGATTTTAACTCTCTACTATCAACGACCGTTTCATTATTATCATTGCTACTGGTACTATTACTACTATTTCTTTGACGGTCATCGTGATGGCGGTGGTGGTGGTGGTTTAACGCTGTCTCAAAAGCATCGACACGAGCTCCAACCTCGGTTGCTCTTTTCCTTATAGAAGCAGCTGACATGTCCCCATATGATCCACCGCAGCTAAAATTCTCTCCAGCCAAAAATTCAGGAAAATTCAACCTCGCCGACGGTCCTCTCAAATAAAAAACGGCGGTGTCATAAGCGCGAGCCGCCGCTACAGGTGTTGAGTACGAACCAAGCCAAATCCTTGACCTTTTGTTAGGCTCTCTTATCTCAGCCACCCATTTTCCCCACTTCCTCATCCTTATTCCCTTGTATTGCCTCTCACTCCCCATCCCTCCTCTCTTTCTTGTCGCCATCTCCTTGTCTACCCCGCTTTCCATCGATCTCTCAACACACACACAAAAAACCCTTCACCCCAATATTTGTTTTAAAATATGTATTCCTTTTGTTCTTTCAAAAGGGTATTCAGGGTTCGGATTCTTGACAAGTTTTCATGGAAGAATTAAGAAAGCAAAGCAACTAGTTTTTAGGATTGGGAAGAGAGCAGAGAGGAGATGTTGTGATGAGTCTTGGAGAATGAGTCTTGGAGAATAAGGGGTGTCATTTGGGTGAGCTAACACGTCGATACCAATTCCTTATGGATGGAAAATTTTCTTTTCCTTTTCTTTCTCCTTTATCTTTTTTTATATAGAGGGGTGATAGCTAGAAAGAAAATCCAGATTCACCGACACGATGTTTGTGAATATGTTTAAAAGAGAAGGGGTGGGAGCTGCTTTGCAGTATATGTTGTGAAGTGGAGAAAATAAATAATTTATTAATTAAAGGAAAAGAAAAAACGCAATGGTAATTAGATGTGGATGCTTCGAGTGTGTTCGGTAGTGTGGTAATGGTTGTTTTTCAAATAATTTTTTGTGTCGAAATACATGTCAATAATATTTTTTTATTTTTAAAAAATTATTTTTGACACCAGCACATCAAAACGATCCAAAACGTATAAATCATATTAAATTTTAATAAAAAAAAATTAAAATTTTTTAAGAACACGGTGTAAAAAATAAAAATCATGTTTTTTCAAATAACCAACATGATCTTCCTCTTTCCATCCGAGGTTATGTTTTTGGGCTGTGCTTGCCACTTATTGCATTTGCCACTAGCATACAAAAACCTTAAAATAAAGGCTGGTAATTTATGTAATAGTCTAGGACTGGAAACACGGTCCAAATAGTATTTTATAGAAATTTAAACTTTTTATAAATTATTTTTTTATTTTTTAAAATTATTTTGATGTAATAATATCAAAAATAAAATTTAAAAAATAAAAAATATTAATTTAATATATTTTCAAACAAAAAATACTTTAAAAAACAACTCTTATCACAATAACTAACAAGCACATATACTTCATCAAGATTAATTAATTAGTTTCCATAATACTCCTTAAAATAATTAAACAAGTTGCTTTGAATATTGTATTTTCCCCCCTAAAATACCTTCTTTTCTCATCAAAAGTTTCTACCTTTCTTGCTTCTCTTTTTTTTTTATTATATTTTTTGAAAAATATATTTTTATCTAAAATACTTCTTTTTTTCCCACCCAGTTCTTATAGTTCAAAAAATAAAGAAAAAATAGGGAGAAAAATATTACGAAGGAATTAAATTATAAATGAACTTAAGAACATAGAAATTAAATATATAGTTTCTAAAATTATAAGGAATAATTAGTAAATATTATTAACGTATAGAGACAAAGTTATAATTATCTATACTACTAAAATGAGGTAAAATCATAACTTTTTTACTGTTTATATCATCAATGAAGAAGGAGTTACTCCCAATTTTTTTTTAATTCTATATTTTATTTTATTTTATTAATTTTTTTCTTTCAATTTCATCATTTAATATTTTATTAATTTTAAATTGATTGTCATAATTCATTTCAATTTGTTTTCTATGAGGTTATCGTTGTCTTAAACAAACGTTTTGGTATTTAGTTGATGTTCAATTTTGTGAATGTCTATTTTTGTTATTATATTATTAAGTAAAACATAGTTTAAAAAAAATTGTTAAACCCAATAGAGTTCATGATCTGGATTGTGAGTTTTGCAAGTTATGCAGCGAAGCATAGGTCGATCCAATATGTCATCATCTTAATATTAAAAAAAGGCATCATCTTGAGTTTTTTTTTAAGCTAAACCATGATTTTTACACTTCCTCTTGATTGTTTTTGGACCCACGAAATTGACTGGGACATGTTGGGGTACACTCATACGAGTTAATTTTAAACTTAGGCTAGGTAAAGAGTCGAGTCGAGAAGTTTCAATGTTGACCTGCTAGGTTAGACTTTTTTTTTTCCTTTTTTAAAATTCCATCTTTTAATTTTTTTTCTTTTGATTAAATCCTTTTTTGTTTTTTGTTTTTTCTGACTTCACCCTTCAATATTTTATTGATTTTGAATTTCTCTTCATAATTTGTTTTGGTTTGTTTTCTATATGAAGTTATTGTAGTCTTAAAACAATGTCCTTGTATTTGATTGATGCTCAATTTTACGAGTGTCTATTTTTATTACCATATCATTAAGCAAAAAATAGTTTTTTTTATGTTGTTTTAGGATTAAGACAACAACAACACCTAGATTCAACAAGCCTACATCCACACCTCAAGTACCAAACCATACTTAAGTATTTACTAGTCCAAGTCAAAAGGTACAATTACCACTTGATGAATCCACACCAAACTTTTTACACCACTTAAAGATGTTTCCTCTTCAAGATTTTTCTTTGGTGACAATACCTCACCAATACCAAGAGTTTTTCTCAAACTCTCAAGGGCTTACAAATGTGATTTTGTTATCACGGAATTACTCTCTCAATAGAGTTGATTTTAGAATTGAAAATCTAAGTATCTCTATATCTCACTAGATAACACTTCATGGATTAAAAAATATGTAAGTGTTGTGAGAATGAGAATGTATACTCTTGTGTAAGATTATGAAGGTTTTAATGCACAAATATGAGTATGATTAAGGATTGATGATCTTGAAGTGTTTTCGCTCTTAAAATATCTTGTATATGATATATGTTTAGATTCCCTTTTTAATTCTACAATTAGACAAGTTATATACATGTTTCTAGCAAAAACTAGTAGTTTATAGTTGTTTATACCCGTTAATGTTCCTTCGATAGCTAAAATGGTCGACTGATTCAGATTGGTCAAGACAATCGGTCAATCGGTTCCTGTAGAATTCCTAGATGTTCATCAATGGATGAACAAGTGATCGACAAGTTCATTTGGTATTACCAAACGGTCGATTAGTTCATGCGAAATTCCAGTTTTGACAATTTTAATCCTGATGAATTCTTAGAATTGTTTTATTAATCCTTTTAAATACATGCAAACGAAGTGTGTGAATTCATTTTAATTTGTGCTATCAAGTAGAATATAAAATTTTAAATTGAGCACTAAAAATAAATACTTAAACTAATTCTTCATTTTGCTTTCTTCTTGGACTTCTGTCATGCTTTGTTGATGTGTTCTTTGCATAAAACCTGTTTAAAGCTTATTCTCAACCAAGCATATTATTAGTTCAATTTTCATATTATTCTTATAATCAAAAAATATATAAAAACATAAATGTATGACCTATAGGTCAATAATCTCTCCTTTTTTTTATGATGATAATTAATATGCAACTTGAATATGAAATACATGTCCCCCTCTATCTTTTGCAATGCAATATATAAGAAACATTTAAACAGTCTAGCATTATCTAAGTAAATGAGATAAAATTGTATTTTCAATAAATAATTTTTTTTTATCAAATGTAAGAATATAATAGATTAAAATGAAACACTTATACGCATATATACTTATGAATAAAGAAATTGGAATTTCTCCCCCTACATATATTCATATATTATTGAACTACAATTCGTCTTTTTTTGCAATGATTCAATTCATATCCATTTCTCCCCCTTCGACATCAACAAAAACATAATATGGAGAGATAAAAAATATACACAAAAATATAATGGAATCTATAAAAAGGAATAAACCATACATTACATAGTCTCCAAAAATAATTCATGATTCATTACAAAATAAAGGAATAAAAACATAAAAACATCGAAACATGCATATGTTCATGGAACAACATCTAGGATGGTAGATAACAAGAGAGAGAGAATTGTCCATCATCGTCTTGATATCCTGTAAGTCATCGATTATGTTCTTTTGATTAGCTACAATATGCACTTGAGTATCTCTAAGATGATGCACATCTGTCTCAACATGTGTTAGTCGATTTTCCATCCTAAATTGCCAAGAACTTGATGCATCTTCAGGCAAGGAAGCAAGTGGTGGTGTTTCAAACATAACATCAAATTTATCATCATTACCACCTTGTTAATGTTCTTCCTCATCATGTTATTCCTTAGCATGAACCTTCATCTGGTCTCTAGAAACCCATGCACCATCCTTATTTAACACATATTTCATTTTGTTTAGGGTTATATTGTTTATCTCCATTAATTTTGAATATGGTGTCCTATCTGTACCTATCAATAAAATCTCAAAATGCTCAAATATGGTAGTTAGACATTGACCATAAGGAATAGATTTTTGTTTTTGATCATGTGTCATGATCAAATTTCTTATTATAATATACGATAGATTAATTGGTCGACCTCTAATCATACAATCAATTAAGCATAAATCCATGAAAGTCACCTCATCATAATGCCCTTTTTTAGGCAATATGTTGAGTGTTATAATCCAATAGATAATTCTAGGTTGTAAAAGCAAATCTTGGTTCTTGATTTTTGCTCCTTTAGTAAAATTGTATCTACCCGTATGTAATACCACATCTTTATCATATACAAATCCCTTTATGTTGGGTATTACTTTAACCTCAAATACTCTAGGACCTTAATTACTTATTCCTAAAATATCACCTAGAATGTCACAATAAAAAACAATTAATTTATCTTGCAAACTACTAAATACCCAAGGTTCTATATTGATCCTCATATTTGCAAAGAACATCCTTATTAATTTTTGGTAAGTTGGTTTCTTAATATAAAATAAAGTGCTCCAACCCATAGATTCAAATATCTCATCTATACCAAAAGCACATAAATCATCTCATAAACCTCTTTCTATAGTAATTGACCTATTTGCAAAAGAGTTAAAGAATTATTGGATATTATCACCTTGGTATGAAGTTAGATCATTTGCCTTTTTGTTGCGTGATTCAACTTTTCTTTAGTGTTTTCTTAGTGTCATTTGACTTTAATCTTCAAGAAACAATTTAAAAGGTTTTTGATTTGGTAAGATTTGATGAAAATTTAAGAGTACAATATGTTAGAGTTTTTGCTGGAAAATGACATGTGTGTGTGTGTGTACTGTCGAGCAACCGGTCGATTTGTTGCTTTAGGTTAAGTTAAACTGGTTGACTGGTTAAACCCTAAATAAGAATTCATAAAATTCTCTTATGATCTATTCTTGGCACTTAATGTTCCATGTAAAACTTATATCCAAAAAACAAAGGAATCGAGAGTTGAAAATATTAAAATTTTGATAGTAGCAATATTATCAATGCTCTAGCTCAACTAGTCATTCGGTTCATCCAGTTATATGAACTGCTTGATTGGTTTACACAAGGTTCATGTTTTTATGATTTTTCTTTTTCACATATGTTTTATGAGTCAAAATATACATTTTTAGTCCAACTTGTAGACTAAATAACTAAACTCAACTCAAAACTCAAAATCTCATAAATTTGTCAATAACGATCTTTTGTTTTTTTTGCTCAACAAATCGGCCGATTGAACTAGCTATAATGAATTGGTTGACTGGTTCATCTCAGTCCTATATAGTCAGTGAATTTTGCAATAGAACAGATATTTCATGCTAAGAGGATATACATTTTACCACTTAAACATATCTAACTTATTTCTAATAATGTATACACGTATAAATAATACCTCAAATATATTTAGCATGAATAAAAACTAAATTTCTCCTCATTTCGCAAAAACGATCTTTATTTAAAGGTTTTATGAATATAACTGTTAATTAGTGTTATGTGCCCACAAACTCAAGTACAATATCTCCTTTAATCATGTGATCTCTTAGAAAGTGATGTCTCACTTCTATGTGTTTTGTATGTAAGTGTTATATAAGATTCTTAGATAGACTTATTGCACTAGTATTATCACACTTAATGGGTATATGATTAAATACAAGTCCAAAGTCTTATAAGGTTTGTTTCATCCATAAGATTTGAGCACAACAACTACCTGTCGCTATATATTCTACTTTAATTATTGATATGGCTACTGAATTCTGTGTCTTACTAACTCAATATACTAGTGATGATCTTAGAAAATGACAAGTTTCATTAGTACTTTTTTTATCAACTTTACACCCAATAAAATTAGCATCCAAATTGCTAATTAAACTCAGCTAACTTTATTTTGGATACCAAAACCCTAAATCAATTGTACCATGCAAGCAATGAAAAATGCATTTGATAGCAATTACATGAGATTCTTTAGGACATACTTGAAAACACGCATACAGACAACATAAAACATAATATTATTCAACAAGCCTACATCCACACCTTAAGTACCAAACTATAATTGAGTATTTTATTCCTTCACTAGTCCAAGTCAAATAGTACAATTGACACTTGATGAATCCACAATAAGCTTTTCACACCACTTAAAGATGTTCCCTCTTCAAGATTTTCCTTTGGTGACAATACCTCACCAATACCAATAGTTTTTCTCCAACTCTCAAGGGTTTACATATGTGATTTTGTTAGCACGGAATTATTCTCTTAATAGAGTGGATTTTACAATTGAGAATTTAAGTATCTTTATATCTCATTAGATAGCATGTAATGGATTGGATAGTGTTTAAGTGTTGTGAGAATGAGAATGTATATGGTTTTAATGCACAAATATAAGTATGATTAAAGATTGATGATCTTGAAGTGTTTTGCTCTTAAAACAGCTTGTATATATGTTTAGATTCCTTTCTTAATTCTGCAATTAGACTATATATATATATATATATATATATATATATATATATATATATATATATTAAAATGGTAGACTGGTTCAAGCAGAATTCCAATTTTAATAGTTTTAATTCTAGAGAATTCTTAAAACCGTTTTATCAATCATTTTAAATGCATGAAAAGTGAAGTGTGAGCATTCATTTTAATTTGTGCTATCAAGTATAATATAAAAATTTAAATTGAGCACTGAAAATGAATACTTAAATTAGGTCTTCATTTTTCTTTCTTTTTGGACTTCAATCATGCTTGTTAATATGTTCTTCACATAAAACCTGTTTAAAGCTTGTTCTAAACCAGGCATATTATTAGTTTAATTTTTATATTATTGTTATCATCAAAATATATATAAAAACATAAATGTATAATTTAAAGGTCAATGGTTAAATATAACAGAGTCTATGATTCTATCATAAATTTAACGAGTTAAATCATAAATGCTGAGTCATTTTAATATATGATTGGATCGCAATACCAAACACCGTGGAGTCATTTATTGTTTTATACTAGAAGAAAACTATATACTTGAGAAGAATAGAAAAGAAAAAAAAGTGTAGTGCTGGGAGGTGTCGTTTTGTGGGCAAGTGAGGTGGAATTCAATGGTTGTGAAAAAAAGAAGTATCATTGTGTCATGGTGGCCAGGAGAAGATCGATAGGTACAGTGACATTTGTATTATTAATTAGAATTGGGACTTTTATTTTGTTTTTGTTTTTGTTGTTTTGAGGAGTGATAATAATTTTCTAAGGAAAGGAAAGGGTAGGTCGGAGGTCGGTGGTCGGTGGATAGATACCGTTGGGAATTGACTTTCCCTCCACGCAATAACGATATGAATGGATGGGCTTTTTTGTCCTTGTAAACATTGTTCTTATCTGTCAAATTAAATTTTAAATTTCCCATGGTCCCCTCCGCTTTGGAAGAGTTAATTATTTATTTGGATATGCATAAAATAATAACGTATAATTGTTTTATTATTATTATTAAATAAAATAGGTATATAAAAAATAACGAACTCACATTGGACAATAAATATTTAAGTCTCTCATAATATTAAAAGATTAGATACTTTATTTTTTAAATCCTAAGTAATATATAAATTAATATCGAGTCAAATATCAAACTGTTGTAAGAATTATTTGTTAATTGTTGCATCTATTTTAAGCAATTTAATAAACCATGTTTACGGGGTAAATCAGTTCTCTTAATTGTAGTATGCAATATTTCTTTCTCTTCCATTTTAAATTCTATTTTAATTTTTACTTTCTTTTGTATTATCTATATATATTATCATCTTTTTAATATTGTATATATGCGTGTGACTTTTCTCGAGATTTATATTATACAAAGTATAGTTATTAAACTCGGCCTGAAATTAACCCCACTAAAGGGTCATGTTATATAGATTGACCTAGATTAACCTAGAAAAATAGAAAAAAAAAATATGTTTGAGGTTTTAATAACTCACATGGAACTTTTTTGAAACAATGCATGTGAATGTAAGTTATAAAAAAAAATATGAAGTGTAGTATAGTATAGTTATCACACATTGAAAAGTTAAAAAATAATTAATATGGATGTAAACTATATATAATTATCTTACATTGAAAAGTTAAAAAAACAACTCATGTGGATATAAGCTATAAAAAAAAGATATGTGAAGCTAAGTATTCATAAATTAATTTTAAATTTTTTAGATTTATTTTAAAAAATGCAAAAAGAAAAATATCGGGTCACTCAAGTTTCGGGTTGATCCAATGGATCGCTCGGGTTTGACCGGGCCAATTACAGGCCTAGATTTTTGTGATTTGAAACCCTACCAAGGCTTCAAGTCACCCGAATCTCATATCAACCTGCTGAATCAAGTGAGTCTCATAACTATTATAATAAGTAGGGACATAATCTGTTTCAAAAAACAACATCATTATAAAGTTTTCAAAATATAAAAATATCTGCAACAAAAAATTTAAATCGTAAGATGAATAACAGAACTCTACTCCCCTCTCTCTCTCTTTTAAACAACTTTTTTTTAAGAAGTACATATTTTTAGATTGTTGTCCATGAAAATTACTTTCGTTCTCTCCTTTTATTTATTTATTTATTAATACTAGATCTAGTTATTAAATCTATAATTTTAACAATTCAAATAATTTCATGTTTTTGTTAGGTTTGTGTGTCACTCAATCTTCAACAATTTTTTTTTGTATCATTTGCAAGTTTATTCAAGGATACATGATGAATCAAACAATGAATTTATAATTAGAGTGACCTTGATATTTGACTCCAATCTCAATTATTTTGTCAATAGAATATGATAGTACAGCCTATTCACACATTGATTACCAAGAGATTAATTCCTCGAATTGAAACACAGAAAAAAAAATTAATTACAGACAATCTAAAAGGAAGAAGTTTAGAAAACTCCTTTGAAAGTTACTAAATTAGAGAGGATGAAATGCTAATCAAAATTTCCATAGTTTTTTTCCTTTTCTTTTCTTAAAGTACATTAATTAAAACCGGTTAATGTTAAGAAAAAAGTAGTCAATTTTTTTTTTTGGATAATCCGGGGTGTCCGGGTCAGTTTACGCGCACCACGACTAATCCCCGGGCCCACTAAACACCCTGCAAGCCTAGTGGACAGGTAAGACACCGTGAGGATGACAGACATGCATAGAGAGGATCGAATTCGGGTGCAGGGGAAGGGAATAAGTCCCTTTCCCTGCTAGGCCACGACCTCAAGTGCGAAAAAACAGAAAATACTATATATATATATATATATTCAGTCAACTTGTTCCCTCTTATGATGCTCAGAAATACGTACCCACCTGTAAGAATTTTATTCAAAATACTAGGAATATATATAATCGTGTTAGCTTTTGTATCGGGTTATGCTTCCATGGTGACATTTAGCTGGCACGAACATATGGTGCCAAATTATAATTCAGCCGTATATATAAACACTTGTTATTAAAAAGGGACCACTCCTCTATAGGCAAACATGATAAGGGCATGCACGGTGTGTTGTGAAACAATATATTTTATTTTTTTAATTGGAATAATTTAATTGGAAGCAATCTTGAGGTGATCTACAAACGATCTATCTAGCTATTGTTCTAATGTTATTATACATTAGCATGCAAGCCCTGACGAGATCAGGAGCTCGGGAAAACAATAAACAAACGAAAAGCTAAAAAGAAGAAGAAAAAAGATTAACCACATTATTGATATAAAGTAAGCTTTAATAATATCTGTAGGCTCATAGAGTTATTGCCCCTCTAGCTAGCCCTAGAAAGTGGGAACCCAAATCATATGTCCAGGGCCAGAAAAGCTAAACAACGCCTGGTCAGTTTAGTGGGCAATCAACTATTTGCTGTAAACAATTCATGTTAGTAATAGTTGGTATAAAGCAAGGTGGTTTCTATTATTTTAGCCACTGCATATTCATGTGCAAAACAAGCGCACTTTTCTGTGTCATGTGTAATTGTGACTCTCGTCCATGAACATTGAAATTAGATAACAATCGATTACCAACTTCTCTCATGGAAAGTAATGATATGATAGAGAATAATTACTTTTTTTTTCATAGAAAGTTTACTTGTTGACTAATGTGCATTTGATGGAAATGTTTATATTTATGTTTATATGTGATGTCTCGCTATGTTATTGCTAAAGAGGCTGATGCTTCGTAGGTATTTTTTGAGGAGACGTGCGAGAATAAAATAGCAATTAGCTAGGAAATATGGGTATCGCACTAATAATTTATGCATAATTCGAGATAGTGCAATGTCATATTGACTTTCTTAGAACTTGTCACTTTGCATTGTGGTATGTGCTGATAGCTAAACTTATCATGAGTCAAGCATAAAAAAGTGGTTGTTAGAAGGTCTAAGGTGTCATGGATAGACAGGTTAGTCCATTTGAATTGACCTACAAACTAGTAAGTACAATCCATTTAAGCTGGTGCAGCTAGTACAAGACTGAAATAAAGAGAATGAAATGGAGAGAAAAAGAAAAATTAGCTAGCGCGTATAACATGCACTTGAAAATTAGTCACGCCTCGTTTCTTTTTAGTGGTGTTTATGACTCACTCACAACTTCGATGGTGGTTTTTTTTTTAATGTTGTTAGATTTATCTCATCAAGATCTTTTTAATGATGTTGCATATGTGTTGATCAAAGCTCTAGTGTCTTTAACATCCCATTCTTTATTTCTTCATTTTCCTTTTTGTTTTTGTTTTCTCGTTTATCTTGAAAAGCATACCGTTTTTACTAGCTTCAACTATTTTATTGGTAATTTTTTGAGTAGGCCATTTTTTTTACCATTTCTCTTCTTGTTGCCTAGTTCGTTTAGGCTTCAACTTAAACGGATTAGTCTATTTTTTGTCAGTCTTTTTAAACTAGCCCAATTGACTGATCACCTATAATGGCAGTCCATTTGAGCTGGTTTAACCCCTTCTTTTTGTATCATCACTTCTCCTCCTCTTATAAGTTTTTTAAACATCAATTTTTGAAAGATTTAAGTAGTAAAAGTTAGAGGAAAACAAATATTTCCATATTACCATCTCATGGCTTTTGTTATCATGCCATGATGAATGTTTTGAAAACTCAATATTTGAAGACATGGAGATTTTGTTTGGACATATAAAGATTTTGTTTGGAGACATGAAGATTTTCA
>Ga0307517_10002731_pt1 | contig 28164 bp, 28 predicted proteins | sample 23_EM_MG_FD_194515 | JGI IMG/M metagenome (GOLD analysis project Ga0307517, IMG submission 194515) | Populus trichocarpa ectomycorrhiza microbial communities from riparian zone in the Pacific Northwest, United States - 23_EM | ecosystem: Host-associated > Plants > Roots > Unclassified | place... | reverse complement strand
GTTGTTTGTGGGAGTGGATTCGGTCTTAAACGATGTCACATCATTCTGCAGCCAGAGAAGGCAATTGTGAGTAGAAAAGTTAATTCGGCTTCCCTCAGGTCTAATAGGATACATAGTGGACCAATCTCCAGGATCGCAACTGGATATCTTCCCGCATAGAAATGCCGGGCCATGATCCACGTAACGGACTGACCTTGTGTACCACCCACCACACCGCCTTTGAAGAATACTATTTCTTTATTCGTTTCATGCCCGACGTAAGTATACTCTTGTATTCTTCGGGGCCCCAAGTATTCATTGAAAATAGACCCCTGTGGGACTACGAAAAGGATGGTTTTAAGCGTCAGAAGCCTCTGTTCGAAGAAGGCCGACCTCACAAAAAACAAAAAGTGTCTGATGTTCAAGATGCGACGGGTGCAAGCTCTCGCAAGTTGGAGTTGAACTCCAGCGTCTTTACTGATACTCTTGCTGCTACGCGTGCCATGCCGTCGTGGCTGTAAGAATACACTGGAATGGCACAGCAATCGAAAATATGTTTTTTCGATTGGTGTAGAAGACCTCCTACGAAAACGAAACATCGTCTCGAGGGATGCCTACCGTACCTTTGGTGCATATATCTACATTTTCGATCTTCCCGCCATTTTTCCTTTCATATCCCAGCGTCTCTGCATTCCCTACTGCATTTCTGGCGCATATATTCTCTTCTCCCTCGCCACCACGCTGCACTTCGTATGTTTTCACCGCCTCCCATCCTCTCGCCACCTCTTCCGCCTCTTCCGATCTTCATACCTCTTCTTCCGACCCCCATCTTTTCGCCTGCTCTCGTTGCGTCGGCTCCTGCTGCCAAGCTTGAAATCTCAGGCTCAGAAGTAAAGTCAAGCTGCTGCAATGCATTGTGGTCGGCCACTGCCTTTGCTCTTTGTTGAATGAATAAACGAAACTGTTCTGATCCGCTGTGATACTGTAGTGATTTCATGTACTGCCTGTACATAAAATCAAGATTGGGAAATGTCAACTCTCGAATTCTTTTATAATGTAAGTACAGTATGTCGTATTCGGTATGTCAGGACTTTAGTTTACGGAGTCTGAGACTAGTAGTGAATACCAAAAAGCTCAGAGCTTGGTGGGTAACTATACATGTGGTATAAAAGTGGTCCAATGAACGGTCTGATACGCGTCGACGGTGAGTGACCGTAAAGACATCAATGATAAAATGAGCAAACCAATCCGGGCGGAAGCGTAAAGAATAGGACCCGTAAGTGTGATGAAATGTGCCCATAACCCCACCAAAAAGTTGTACACGCGCCTCTCCCTGGAACTCCCACCTTCAAAACAAATAGAAATGGCAAGAAAAATCAGCACCGGGACACCAATAAACAATGATGCTGACGGAATAGCGGTGATGATCAACGAAGTAGCCGTTCTGTGTCAGACTCTGGAAAATGGAACGACCAAGCAACGCAGTGAATTGCTCCAAAGACGGTGCCGATGGCAGCGACAACTCCCCAATAATAATAATGAGTTGAGCCCCGAATAGAATATGGGGACTCTTTTTGCTCCCTGCCGCAACATAATCCCAAAAAGTATATCCATCGGCTGAAAGACTGTCCAAAACCACATCCAATTTCCTTCCACCTGACTGGAATCGTCTTCTCCTTTATGCTCACTGGGCTGCGAGCGTGGTCCACTTCTCTTTCCTACAAAGTAGGGGCACTGCATATTGAAGGGCTTGTACCACCAGAACCCGTAGATCGCAAAATTGAGAGTCGCAAATGCCAGGGTCACAAGCTCGAGTTCTGTGATAGGCAGATGGTCAATCGCGCGCGCGAGGCATTGCAGAATAAACCATCCTGTTTGCACCACTACGAGTCCCTTTGACAGATTATATTGCGGCCACCAGTTCCACTCGGGTCCCTTTGCTTATTTTCGCAGATCATACACCCCGTCCGACGTTGTGGAAACAGTTCCGGCAATCTCCACATCGACGTGATTGACCAGTCGCGCTCCTCCCAGCAACTTGTATTGTACGGGATGGCTACCTCTCCCCATCCGACCCCCGTTCTCGTTGCATGCTGCCGCTTGAACTTTAAGCTTTAAATTCAGTATTGGCTACAGAAATGTCAAGCCGGTATTACATAAGGCACAATTGAATTCCTCACTTGTCAACACTTAGCGCTCAGCGCCCACCATTTGGCCCGTGGACCCACCAACCCTCTCCGATTGAATAATTGGTCATGGATTTTACATGGCTTCAACCATCAGAAATCGAAGGTTTCGACGAATTCATAAACTTTGCACGCAACGTATCTGATGAGTAGGTATTATATGCCCCTCATCCGACAACCCGACTCAACAAATATTATAGCGTACCAACCGCAGACGTGCGTCCATAGAACTCGTCCACACCGTGATCTTGTACTGACATCGACGATAGTTGGGGACGACAGCAAGTTCGCTGGAAGGAGCGCTCCTGGCTCCACCGAATGGTCCGTGCGATCCATTACCCCTCCCGAAACGTGGTCCCATCTACAACGTCCCTGTCGAGGTCCTCATCAGAATCTTCCAACTCGTCGCACCTCCATCCACACGAAATGGCCTGTATGACCTATCCAAGTTGTCCCACGTTTGCCGATTCTGGAGAGAGGCGTTGATGAATCAACCTCGACTGTGGTCGGCTGTCTTTATAAAACAAGGGGACCGTCGAAGCTTTGTCAAGGCATGCCTTGAGAGAAGCCATCCTGTCGCCTTGGATGTCACGGTAGAAGCTAAAAAGCTGGGCAAAATTCATTTGGATTGTACATGTGATGAGAAACCCCAAGGAAGGTTGCTGCCCAACGATTCTAACCCCTGCGAGTGGCACTTCCAATTTGAACTTCTTGCTGAAACCAAACACTCTAACCGCATACGTATGTTGGAAATCGAATTTGACAATGACTCGGACTGGGTACCTCCTGCGGGGAGAGCACAGTTCGTGTTGGGAAGCTGTCGATTTTTCACGTCAACCTTTCCCAGACTCGTCACCCTCACATGGAAGAACCCGGGGACGATCGAGGCCGATTATCTCTTCTCCACCCCACCCTTTGTTCCCACTTTACGCTCCCTGACCTATGTTGGAGCCTGGAACAGCTTAATCAATGAGGTCACCAACCTGACCTCTTTCTCCATCACCCTTGATAGTGACTTTGGGCCATACAGGATCGATACCGAAGCTTTTCGCTTACTCATGTATAACAACCGCTCTCTCGAATCACTAGAATTGAAGTGGGTTGTGCTCGAGGGTGACTCGAAGGGTTCCCCTGTCTACCTTTTGAATCTCAAGTCACTAACTGTAAAGAACCTTCCCAAAAATCTTTCGACCACAATTCGCATCCCCGCGTTCCAACGTCTCTCGTCACTTCGAATTTCATTAGGGTCCTCCGAAGAGCTCGACGATATAGTGTACACATTATATGCTGCTGGAGACGGCATCACAGTCAAAACTGATTGCCTCCTAGCTAATTTCGCAGAGACTTGGGAGGCCCTTACAGGATACGCGAAACCCATCATCCGCCACATCCGCCTCTACGATGGGCCGGACCACGTCGATCATGATTGCTGGGATGACAACAGCTCGGCCGTGTTACTGATGATGGATGCCCAAACTCTGGAGGTGGGCTTCAACTATCTGCAGGGGTGGTACAGGAGTTTCTGGGAGGACTTGAAACAGCTCGGGACCCAACTGAAGACCATCCGTTTCGAGGTTTCAGACGAAATGGAGCCGTGCCGTGGCAATGATTGTTCACATGAAGAATGCTTCATGGATACCATCGAGGACTTGGTGAAGTGCCGGTTTGACCGGACTCGACCGTTTTCCGCGGTTGAGAGGATGGTGGTTAGTGAAAACGACAGGGAGAACAGATTACAGGCTTATGTGTGGAGGTGCTCTTATGGTGTTCGCAAGCTTGGTCAATATGTCCGGCCGGTAAAGATATAGGTTGCCATTTTTTAATTCTCTGAATGGGTGTACTGTCTAGTGTTTATATCATTCTCATTGGAATTTCTCTCGAGAAATGACCTTGGTCATGAGACCTGGACACGCCCACTCAATCCCGAAGACAGTTCCCGTGGTTATGCATGGTCTACAAGTTGATGAAGTCCCTGATTTCATAATGTTACCTTCGAACGAACAAGGTCAATTGTGGCTTGGACGGCAAATATGTTGCCATCTAGTCTGGTCGAGAACTTTGCTGTTGGTGAGCTCATGTGTATCTGAATCTATCACAGCAACATTGTGAGTAATCGAACAGAAAATAATACTCTCGCTAATTATGGCATAACCCTCATATTCTAGTTCTTACAATTGAACCGTATTGGTCGAAAATCGACATGCTCGATATTACAGGCGACCTCATTATAATCATCTGTCCCTGCAAGGCTAAAAATTACTGCGGCTTTCGCATTGCTCAGGAAGCAACCTCAGGACACTTTCCTCCGAGTCGCCGTTAACTGGAACCAGTATATTCCTCATCCTTTTTTAAGCCCATCGTTCATATTGGCCCAATCACGTTCCACAACTTTTCATGTCCCCCCGCTCCGATGTCGTCCACCTGTGACCGTTTTCCAAGTTACGCTCGTCTATCAAATCTCTGGACCAATTGTTGTCTTGTAATCAGACGCGGCAACTTCTTCCTCCTTGCCACTCTCACTCGAGAAACCGTTTATTTCATATTTCGGGCAAGGTTGCTGAACTGGACATTAAAACTCGATTCTGCGCTTTCTCTATGCATTACGATCTCTCTCATCTATTCCGATCACCGGTTTGTTTGGTCCTTTGTGTTTGTTTATTGATCCCCCTATGTCCAAATCGGGAAACAGAAACGGAAGCTAAGACTTGGAGAGTGCTGATACTGCCATGAACGAGTGCTCTGTCTGCTTATCGAACTTTAGAGAGCCTGTCTGCATTCCATGTGGTAAGCGTTTCCATCGACCCAAGGAGTGACTTTCAATTCAACTTCATACCAGGTCATGTTTACTGCAAGAAATGTCTCACTGACTATGTAAACAAGACAGGGAATAACGGATTGACTTCCGAATGCCCTGAATGTCGTGCATCCTTTGATCTCAGTGGGTTCCCTTCTTCGCAAGATCAGCATCAACACTAACTCACTCCCGATCATTTGTAGTGGTTCCTGATGTATGCGTTTTCTATGCCACCTACATCATCACAGGCTTGACTTGCTACACTTAGCGAACGTGCTTACCGGAGAAGTACCACAGATTCGTCACCCACAACGTCCGACGAATCTACGTCGATTTCCCATCTCCCAACATGGAACTTCAATTGTCCCTCAAAGCCGCAGAAGACCGTCTGGCTCGAGAAGCAGCTACAGAACGAGTGCTCTTGACACGCTGTACAGCACTCACAGAAGCCCTGAATACCCATCTCCAGGGTGAGAGTGACGCGAATCAACGGGTCCTGGAGTTGGAAACCGAAATCGCGAATACAAAGAAGTCTTTCTCCAAGAAAAAGAAAAAGAAGGATAAAAAAATGCAGGCCAAAATGGAGGCAAAGGAGAGAGACGGGGAGGACTTGTTTCTGACTGCCAAAATTATCACTGATGACACCTTCTCTCGACACAAAACATTCGATCTCGCTGTATTTGATGATGGGGATAAGCCTCCCTCAGACCTCCCGACGTTCTGCGTATCCAAGCAGGAGACATACAGTGTATTCAAGTCGAGAGTTGCCCGACACCTCAACCTCCCTGAGAACCAGATCAGGCTATGGGTGTTGATGACTCGTCGAAACAAAACAGTCCGGCCTGACATATGCGTCCCTGAGAATGACCCTTCATTGAGTAATTTTCGCAGTCTTCTTGCAGACTACTTCTAAAGATGTTCTGTAGCGCTCGAAGTGATGCATCGCCACATGGCGGCGAACAAAAGAGACCTCTGGTTGTATCTCGGTATCTTCCCAAACAAGTCTGCAATGATGGTATGCGTTTCGTATCACTCGACAGAAATGTGGTGTTGCTTATAATCACGCAAAGAAAACACTGTTGGGGAACTGGGATGCTGGAACCCTGATCCTCTTGAAACATTTCGATACCATGAAGCAAACACTTGTCGGAGCTGGCAAGATCCTTGTGCCAGCGAAGAACTTGAAATTGAGTGTCCTCATCCCGATCATCAACAAAAGGATGGGGTGGGCATCTGGGACCCTACTGAATCTCTATGAGGTAATATTTATGATTTTCATCAATATGAGTCGTGTCGTAATAACACACCACCCTTTTCCCAGGAAGTCAAACCTGGCATGGTCGAGCTCCTGTTACCGAGCCGTACCTTTTCCCAGAATGAGATTCAGGATGGCGATATCGTCTCCTTCCAGATGGTCATCTCTGATGAGGAAGCTCGTGATCTCGAATCCCGGGGACTGTTTTCAAATTCAATACAGTTTTACAATTCCCTGCAGTAGGTGGATAGTGTTATTCATGTCGATTACCGCACCACAAAACCTTCACATTATCAGATTATCAGACAGCGGGGAATGTAGGTAGATGCAGACGGGTCAACAGGCTAAGACCGTATGGAGAAGTACCTTTGTACAAGTTACTTTATGTAAAAAATTCTTCAGCCATCAGCAACTTAGTGATAATACATAAAAGAAAATGCATGGGCCCTGGTCATGGAACGGAATTGTTGAAATATCGCTGGGGGACTGTAAAGTCCTATAATTCTCTGGAACCACAGGAACAAATCACTGTTCGAGCAGAGCAGGCTAAACCGTGCACCAGATGCCTGGACAACACAATTATTATGTCAAACTACTCACATGGAAAGACATTCTCTCGACCTCTGCAGCGCTGACAATCTTGGCGTAGATTCCATCGCAGCATCCATCAGAGCTGGTTGAATGCCTTTAATCAGAGCGAAAAGGAAGGGTGGCGCGAGAATACCTGCTCGCTTGAGCCCATATCACCGTATCTGGGATTAAGGTGATGACATTTTTTTCCGCAATAAAATTGTGTCATGGACACTTGCAGCAGGACAGATTATACCTAAATAAACTTAGATTGTCTAAGAAATGGCTTGTAATCGTAGAAAGATATTACAGTCTGGGCGTTGGACACAGTATCGTGGCAAAGGCCCGAAAGGAAAATTATGAGCGCAATGTAATGTAATGGTAATGGAGTCACAAACAAAAAAGAGGATATAGGTTCTACCTCCGTTTACACATAACCTTGACGAACGAATTTCTCAATATAGTGACAGCCTTTTCTGTTTCCTTCCTACTCAGTGCACTGGAGAGAGCAACTCGAATGCTTGGCCGAGGCTCAACAACTTCTTGACCTTTCAACCTTTTAGCACGGGTGACTATGACACCTTGGACTAAACATTCCTCGACAACCTCCTGCAGAAGTCTCTCTTCGGCATGGTACTCGGCCACTTGGACAGAATCCTGTGGCGACGCAAAGGCGACATCATACTTGATAGAGCCATGAGCAGTTTGTGGCATATGATGCGATTGTCGGAGATAGATATGGATAACAGGAGAGGCAGGATGGGAAGGGATGGTGATATAATCCAATTTTTCTAGGACTGAGCGGGCGGTATGGACGTTTGCTTGCAGGGTTTCAAAAATCGAAGGAGTGCTGCGAATGATGTTGATGCCTTCTGATGCGCTGACGGCTAGCAGCCCAGGCATCGCAGCGGAGAAGACAAAGGAGGAACCGTTAATTCGTTGGTGTTCGACAACAACCTGAGAACCAGCGCAGAATCCTCCGCAAGAATTGAGACCGATGGCACAAGAACCAAGAAGCATGTCTACTTTCGAGGCTGGTACATTGTAGAGTTCGGTGAGTCCCCGACCAGTCCTTCCGACTGCTCCGAACGAGTAGCTTTCGTCTAGAATTAGGCGGTATTTGTATTTATACTTTATTTCAATCTAGAGGGAGAGACGGGTCAGATCTCACAAAGGTATGTGTACAAAAAATACTGACGAGTTTTGGTAAATCAACCATGGTACCGTCCTTTTGGAAAATACCTTCGGTTACGATGAAGCGACGAGTCAAAGGTCCTCTCCGTCGTTTCCTCTCCTTTTCAATGCTGAGAAGGACCTCCTCCAGGCTAGTGAGATCATTGTGGTCGTACCAACGAACAGTCGAACGCGAAATTTCGATTCCCTTTTGAATAGCAAAGTTGACAGCGCGATCGGCAACAATGATGTCGCCACGCTTGCAGAATGCAGGGATCACAGAGGACACAGTGGAGAAGCCTTGGGAGTAGAGAATAGCAGCTTCTGTGCCGAGGAAATCTGCAATGTCATTCTCCAAGCTCATGTGAACATCTGGTACGTAAATGTGATGAGGAATGAGTTGGAGATGGAATACATGGACGCACCAAGAGTACCATAGAAGCCGGGAGGACCACAGCTCCCAAGCCCATACTTCCTCAAAGTCTCGACAGCGCGCTGTTTGATATGTTCGTTTCCGGCGAGGCCAGAGAAATTATACGAGGCAAGGTTGATAGCCTGTTTGCCTGTCGATGCCAATTTCGGTCTGGATCCATTGGGTCCAATAATCACAGGGGTTGCAGCCAGGTCATTGCTTTCTGCAGGGGTCAACGGCGGTGCTAAAGGTTCGGGTGACCATTCGTCTACCAGCTCGTCTATTTCCTAACGGAAGCGATTTTAATATTTTTGTACAGGGGAACTTATGAACGAAAAACCTTTTCAGAAAACTGGATGAAATGAGAGTTGTTCCTATCTGCACGCGTCCTCGATTGTAAGAGAGTACGAATAGCAAACAAAAGCAAGATCAACTCCAGCAGAGTCCTTCCTGGGTCATTACGGTGGGAGCTCTTTACATAGCGTAACAATACGGCAGAACCGGGGATTTTATTGAAAGTGGTCTGAACTGTGGTCAACGAATAGTCAAGCAACGAGAACAGCGGTGTCAGAGAGTTGAAATTGTCGTCCATTCTAGCTATCGAGGGGTATTTGTCGAGTTGTCATGCGCCGAAGCATCATTTGCACCACACGCTGTCAAAAAGAAACACAAACAAACATTTTTTTTTGAAATCACAGATTATGCAAACGACTGTATGTCTAGGCATTAGTTACTGGCAGCAAGCACTTCAATGGACGGCACGGTGAGTAAATATCTAATAAGGATGCTAAAAGTTCACCCATGATATCAGATAGGGCTCGAATGCTCTTAATCGATCCATGCAAGGACTCTGGTCTAATCATAGGACCAGATTGAACTTGAATAATTCTCCGACTCCAACGCAATCCGACCCACACACGGTAGTCGACCCACCTCCAACCACAGAGGAGGTTCATCCAGTAACTGCTGTGGATGCAGTTCCAGATGTGTCACCTTCCACTCCATCTGCGAAGCGGAAGTTGAGGAGTAACAAACTTGTGGAAGGCAATAGCAACAAGAGGCCAAAACCATCAGCAACATCATCTCCGACAATAGCAATGAAATATGTGCCGCCCACAACGAGATTGTCTGACTTGGGTGGTGTAGAATCCTGCGTGGAGAAGATGCTCGAGTTGGTAGCAATGCCACTTTGCCATCCCGAAGTATATCTGCATACTGGTGTCCAACCCCCTCGTGGCGTATTACTACACGGTCCACCTGGGTGCGGGAAAACTCTGCTCGCTCATGCCATCGCAGGGGTATGTTTGATCCATTTAAATTGTCACTAGGCATTGACGGCGAACAGGAACTTGGAGTTCCGTTCATTAGCGTGTCTGCTCCATCTATAGTTTCTGGAATGTCTGGGGAGTCGGAGAAAACTCTACGGGATACCTTTGAAGAAGCCAAGGTAACATTTTAATTGTGTTCGACACTGAACCGACCGCAATTAATTCCCCTCCCCAGCGTGTGGCACCTTGTCTCTTATTTATTGATGAAATCGACGCAATAACTCCGAAACGAGAGAGTGCTCAGAGGGAAATGGAAAGAAGGATTGTCGCGCAATTTTTGACTTGCATGGATGGTTAGATTTCTGATTACTTATCCCGATATTTAACTCAGCTCAATGTATTCAGATATGTCCTGGGATAAAACAGACAATAAACCCGTCGTCGTAATCGGTGCCACAAACCGACCTGATTCACTAGATGCGGCCTTGCGTCGTGCAGGACGTTTCGATCACGAAATTAGTATGAGTGTTCCAGACGATGAGGCGCGAGCCAAGTACGTATATAATTTTACACTTGCTTAAGCTACTCAAGTGTGTTTGAATAGGATACTGCAAGTCTTGTGTGCCAAGCTTCGCCTCGAAGGAGATTTTAACTTCACTTCCCTGGCAAAGGCCACCCCAGGATACGTCGGAGCAGACTTAGCTGCACTGACGGGCGCAGCGGGCATCATTGCCGTGAAGAGGATATTCAAGCAATTATCTGATGGGACTCTGGTTCTTCCAGATCCCGTTGAACCTGCAGTCACAAATTTCGAAGATGTGGTGATGGCCGAAGAGGGTATACCAAGACTACAATCACCTGCCGATAAACCTACCGCATTTTCATCTTTATTCTCCCAGCTCGGCCCTGGGTCAATTGGCCATTTTTTGATAGCTCACCCGGACCCCCTCACAGCTCCCCAACTCGCACCATTGTGCATCACACCCCACGACTTCACCCTCGCACTCAAACAAGTTCAACCGTCTTCTAAACGCGAAGGTTTTGCTACTGTTCCCGACGTTACCTGGACGGATATTGGCGCTCTACATGCAACAAGGGAAGAACTTCACATGAGTATCGTCCAGCCCATCAAGAGGCCAGAGCTTTTCAGCGCGGTTGGTATAGAGGCACCATGCGGTGTCTTGCTTTGGGGACCACCTGGTTGTGGGAAGACTTTGTTGGCCAAGGCAGTAGCAAATGAGTCGAGCGCGAATTTTATCAGTGTCAAGGGTCCGGAGTTGCTCAACAAAGTAAGATTAAGATTCAATCATTCGTGCGTTGGTGTGCTAATGAATACTGGGATAGTATGTCGGCGAGAGTGAACGGGCAGTCCGACAAGTCTTCTCTCGTGCAAGAGCTTCAGCCCCTTGCATTATTTTTTTCGATGAACTCGATGCATTGGTCCCAAGGCGAGATGATAATCTGGTACTTGCACCTTTTCTTTTGATTTTTTTTTCTTACCAGTTCTTAGTCCGAATCCTCTGCCCGCGTCGTTAATACTCTCCTAACTGAACTCGATGGGTTAGACGCTCGGAAATCTGTCTACGTTATAGCAGCCACGAATCGTCCGGACATGATTGACCCAGCAATGGTACGACCAGGCCGGCTCGATAAACTTCTCTACGTGGACTTGCCCTCCCCTTCGGAACGAGTGGAAATTCTTCGCACTCTTATCCGCAAGGTACCTCTGCAGGGTACTACGGACGAAGGAAAGGCTCAGGAGAGGGAAGCAGTCGAGGTTTTGGTTAGGGAGAAGTGTGACGGATACAGTGGTGCTGACATTGCAGCCTTGGTCAGAGAGGCTGGGGTTACTACTCTGAAACGCACTTTGGGTGTTTTGGATAATATGGATGGTAACCGAGGTTCAGCCGGTGTCTTCGTGGGACTCCCGGATTTTGTCAAGGCTTTGGACAAGGTTCGCCCGAGTGTGAGCGTGTCACAACGGAGGAGATATAAAAACCTCCAGTCAAAATTTGCTGGGCTGCCCGTTGGTGCTGCTGCGACAGACGAATCACAATAGTTGAAAGATTTCATGAATCCGAAAAAAGTATCTATAATCCTCACGAAGCAGTCTATTTATCCTTTACAAATGAGTCTCTTCTGGCCATTACAATTCTCAAACTTTCTTGATCCCAGCAATCACCGAATTCCCAGGTCCTTCTGCGGTCGTATCGCTCATCGCATTAGAATACAACGAGGAAAAGGGATGAACTCTGCGCCTAACAGCTGTTGATCAGATGGAAGATTACATAAGCAGGTTGGATTTTTGGTCATCATCCGTCATTTGTGATCTGTTTCTTTATTTAACTTTCTTACTACGACCAACTACGGGGATCCGATTTACCTTGGAGAAAATATTGACAACCAGATGCTCCCTAACACTCATCTATCGTGATCCTTAGTCCTGAGCCCAGTAAAAGGCCATACATATGTTCAAAATCATCAAATGTCTATCCAATCGTCGACTAAGTCAAGGTCCAATGTAGGTGATCCTATGGCAATCCATTCAATTACCAGGACGACTGGTATGATGGAGGACCTACCACCAACAAATTCACGGAAAGCCGTAATGGCCCTCTTCCACTGCTTGGTCTCTTCTGCAGTCATAATCTTACATTTTTCCATCCATTCAGACACCCCTTCAAATGCTCCGGAAGGAGGGGGATGACCTGCGTACCGCGTCTGCGAAGATTAGTAGCATGAAGAGGAAGTAAGCTCGCTTACAGTATCACTGTCAACTCGCCACACCATCCGGTGGCCGTCGTTGGTCTCCAACGCGTTCAAAGTTGGCTCAAACTAACAACCCTGCTTGCTAATCTCCGACCCTCTATTCAGCACAGGCACTGGCCATTAACATTCATAGTGCCCTAAAGCATCTCAAATACTTTTACAAAGCAACCTTTTGAAGGGGATACCGTCACACAAGAATGGGCTAAGAAGGTTGATCAATATGTGCTTGGTATTAAAGAGGAGAGCTTGTGGGCCAGGACTCATAACTTGTAAAATTTGGGTTAATCTTCCCTGAAATAATAATGGTTCTACATTTATGTAAAATATTAGCCTTAACTTGTCAGGTGTGTAAACTTACAATAGTAACCATGACCACCTGCGACCCGATTGATGCTGAAGACAAATGCTGCCTTGTCGGCTGAGCATTTTGCATCTCGTTATGTAGCTTAGAGAAGTTGAATAGTGCCAGGCAAAAGGGGCAAATAACAGTGCAACATATGATTGGACCATGATGCATGACGAACGAAAGTACACCAAATCATCGACATTGTGACAGGAAATCCGGCGGCAACTACTGCGTAGGGAAGACAGGCCCCTGCCCCTCCTCGATTCCCGGTCCCCTCAACCATGAAAACGTCGCCATCGACGAGCAGGATCTGAGGTTTTTAGAGCCAGACTCTCCACTGATAGCACTAAGACACTGCTGCTGGCTTATACAGCCTAGCCAACCTCCCCAAAACCCTTCTTTGATAACGTTCCCCGATGCTTCGACTGTTCTCTCCCACAGATGAGAAGTTGCATGGACTTCTTGTTGATTTGCAAAAGGGATGTGATACGATTCTTGGATCGGGAGAATACACTGCGTCTCGGTGATAACGTCCCTTCTCCTCCCTCAGATCCAAGCAAGCCCTCCTCCAACTGCCGAACTCCCACCCTTCCAAAAGCGTCTCTCTTAAACCCATAAACGCAGCAGCATTCTCCTCGCAATTAGTTGAACCAGAATCAGCGGAATATCCTAGTAATAACAACCTTCACCATTCGAACGACGGTGATGACCTGCCGCATCCCGATTGAGGATTTAAAGATCTAGAAATTGGTAAATAGGGAGTAACACGATTGACGTGGGAAAGGACGTAAGAACATATGTCTATACAGCAGAGATTTCATTATTGTGTGCAGAGGGGTTTCATTTCAACCCGGAAATGAGTGTCGAAAGAGAATATTGAGAGTAAACAAGGTGCCGGAAATGTTTCAGAGAATCAGATGAAACGGTGGTAATGAACAACGCGAGGAGAAACCCAGAGAATGACAATCAGGCGCAGAAGCTAAGCAAGAGACCACAACCTCACCCCAGAACGAGTCCAACATGGGGATCTTGCAAGCGATTCAATCCCCGGCCATTCCATCGACGGCAATCGTGGTCATAAAGCAGAAGGAAAGAGCTCTTCGATTGGTAGGTGTCATGTAAGGAGCATCGGAAATACCCTCGGCTAGGTCAAGATGAACGTGTCGGCATTATCCACAAGACAGGACTCACTGACAAACAAAAAGGTGTCTGTGGATTGTCAAGACTACAATGCGTCTGGCAGGCATGAAGGCTCCGTCAAAACAATCGCGATAATCGTTATCAAATCGGATAAATGGGCGTTTGCCTAGAATAGTTACTAGGAATCGGGACGAAGACTCGTTCGGACCGTTGGGTACAAAAAACTGTGTATGGCACGGGGACCCTGACTGGGATTACGCCTGCAGTTGGGAGCATAGGATTTTGGGAGACAGGCCATAATAAATCATAGGACCATACAGCTTTAGAATGCGAATACGAGTGGGGATCTGTCCAGACAGGGAACACAATCCGTTGAGGATGCGATGGATAATCAAAGATCTCCAGTTTGAGGCCGGTCTTGGTATACTTGCACAAGCGAGCAGATAAGCGTCACAGCAACCCGACAGCCAAAAAGATCATAGGATTAATGGTGCTTGAGTGGAGTCTGGATCGCTGTTAAAAAGGTATGAGCACCGAATATGTCGTTGGATGGATTCCGAACTGGCATACAGATTCCAAGCAAAAAATAGGTGGTTGGGCTAAGGGTCTGTCGCATGGTTTCCGCGAGGCAAGACACGTAACAAAGATAAGAAAGACGGCCAGTCAGTACTAGTCAGTACTAGTCAGTAGTCAATAGTTCGCCACTTGATGTAAAGTTGAGGCCAGGGAAACAGAATACAATGAGTATAGAGCGGAGAGTTCGAAGCTGGCTGTAGAGAAATCCGAGTCCCCTTCTGATCTGGATCGAGGCCAATCTCGTAAGCCCCAACTCCGGTCCTACCTCATTACTTACTGTAACATACACAGATGATACGAAGAAACATTCAAGCTCAGAATGTCAGTCCGGACCGGCGATAGCTTTTGTTTTCTTTCCTTCACTACAACCAAAAGTTCTTTCCAATTCCATCTGGTCAATCTGGCGATATGTTTGAATTACCCCTCTCAAAGTAATGCGGCATGCACAAAAGGTAAGTTTCGGCCATTCTTTCCTCTTAAAGTCGGGTAAGTCGTCAGGTATTTCTTGGTCATTGCGATGACAGATAATCAGCACTTCTAGACCCTGGTGCACCAGGAACTGCTCTTCATGTATAACGGAGATGCCCTGGCACAGCTTCCCTTATGCAAATATCGCCGTGCAAACCATTTCTGAAACGCTGCCAGAACACATTGAAAAGCCTATCAACTTTGACGTTACCCCTCTCCGCTCTACCAAGCTCACCTTTCTTCTCCTATCAGCAAGTGTTTCATCGCATTATGATCAGTGTCGACTGAATCGCTATGGTGTTGAACCTACGGTATCTCCGTGCCTGCTTGTCGATCTGTACCTCTGAGCTCCCTCATTACTATCACCGTTTCATCTGATAGATCTGATCCTCTGAAACATTTCCAGCTCTTTTCCGTGTTGGAAATTCCCTCTACACACAGATCTCCGCCAAAATGCTAATGAACTTTTTCCATATGCTGTATAGACGTTTGGCCCTCTTCAAACGCTTTTTCTCACAGCATTTGGCACTACCTGGCCCTGCCAGTCAATCGAGATGCTGCAACGACCTTTCCTCGCGCATTCCTGAAACTTTGCTTCAGGACCCTTCAGCCAGTCATGGGATGGTATTTAAATTTCATACTTGACTGGGGCCTTGAAATTTAAGCTAATGCAAATTCCCATTGAGGCAACTGTTTACTCGAGATATATTTCCTGATTTTTTTTTCTTCTCTCGAGGACCAGGTTTGCATTGACAATCCCACGACAAATTCTGTAGTCAATATCATGACTTGATCTTGCGTGCCAATTTCATCAACCTCGTATTCCGATTCATGAAAGCAGGTCTTTAAATGTTTACGCGGATTGATCAGGGCATATCGAATTTCACATTCAAGCTCAAGTTCCAGGTGGGCGATGTGCATTTCATCCAATCCGTCTACCTTCGCCACCATACCAACTCTGAATCATTCCTCCCCAAATAAATGCTGGTTCCATCGTGTTTCTTTCAATTGAGCAGGGTCATATCGGAAAAATTTTGTCCACCTCTCGAAAAAGGCTGTCCAACTTGTCCGCAACCACAGCCACCTGGTTCGTCTGGTTTGCACAGTCGTGCTTTGTCACCTCTTCCGATTAGTCCGAGTCGGAGATGATGAATTCCGTCAACGAGTAAGCAAGAACCTCCAATCGCATGCTACTTTTGAATTGAAGCCAAACTGACTCGATAATCATCAGGATTACAAAAGTGAGTCAACTCATCCTGTATCCCCCGATGTTGTACCCGATTGCCTCCGATTGCCCGATAATGCCCTTTCCGATACTTTTGGGGAATCAATTACCATCTGGTGATGCCTGTGACGCATCAAAATAAACAGACGCCGGATAGACGCCCATAGGCCATCATCACCCTCAGGTGTTCCCACTGAAAAACGATAATCGATTGGTGGTATCTAACCGCTCACATCACAAAAACAAAAAATGGCGTGATGCAACGTGTTCACCAACTCGGTCCCTTCATACATCTTAAACGGAACACGACCCGGGCTTGCAAAGTATTCCTCGAATAAACCAAGTAAACGAGACCCCTATCTGAATCACCGAGACCAGCACTTCTCAATTTTGAAATTACAGAAGCATCGGTGGCGGGAGGGTTAGCATTGAATCGGTGCAGCTTAAAGGCTCACAGACAAGGTCAGACCAAACGAGCAAGTACTTATTTGCTGAACGAAACCCTAGTAGGCTAAAGATTTAAAAGTCCTGCTGAAGAAGACGTCGCCGGTGATTTGATTATGTAGTTTATGCCGTGAAGAAACCCGGACTCGGACTCGGACTCGGAGCTAAGCAACCGGGCATCATGGCTGATTCTTTCAAGTAAAATTCATTGAGCGTGTTTGTTCAGGTGCCAACCCTTTTTACGTACGGATGGACGTTATTCGGATGAGGGGTTTTGCTTATCGAGATTTCAAGCCAAATTTCGTATACGTACCCACAACAATGGGTGGTGGTTTCGACTGTGGAACCGGTAATTTCATTCCACATCTCCAGAGGTTTGTACACTCACGAAACAGTATACCAATAATGATTCAGGTTCCAATGTCATTTTCGTAGGGGTTTACGTTACCAGTACCCCCCCAAAACATGCGTGTTCATTGAACTTCCCCGAACAAACGCATCTCAGGGAAAATCATGGTCCCCAAATCTCCATTTTTCAGCACCCCCACTTTTTACCGCAGACTCGAAACGCCTTCTGATCAAATCAACAACCACGGTGAGTTAAAAAAAAAATATCCCTGAGAGATTGCTAATTGCGAAGATGGGATGTGGGAGTCAAACCAGGTTCGAAAAAGCTTAACATACAGCGCGGGCCACCACGATGTCAGGTCGCATCTGAAAACACCTGCCTGATACAGCGCGGGAAGGAAAGATGTATTCCCTGAGGGAAGTGGTTCAATTTCCTGCAATAAAGTGAACACCGCAAGCTCGTCTAGACAAGGCACCCATTTCTAATCGCAAAACAGTCCAGACATCCGCATTGAATAGCTTGTCAAAAGTCCAGTCGCGTCAAAAAGAAAGCCCCGACTCAATAGCGTTTTTACGGTCGAGAACAAAGAAACTTCGTTTCTTTTAATAGATTTCGCTATCGCAGGTGCACATTTTTTGAACTAACACAAGGCATGCCCCCCAAGGTCAATTACACTTTTCGTGTCATAGGGGGCCCCGTGGGTGTCCGGGAAACTGAAAGACCCGAAATCCGAGTAGCCATGCATAAGGGCAATCGTCGGACCTTTAATGACCCACGCCTCGTTTTTGGTTTCTGCTGTAAAAAGAAAAAACACACAAACACGAAGACGAAGACGTACGATTTTTGAGGGTTCAAGTGAACCGTTGGGTAGTACGTGTGAACAACCCAGAACTCGGAATTTGTCAACATCGCTGAAGAAAAGGAACGCATTGCCCGCGCCCGTGCTGTGGCTCTTTGTTTCCGATATCCCTTCCCGCGCAATAGAACAAGCTCAAACTCGTTCATTCATTCATTTTTTAATATAAATATATGTATACCAGGCATCTCGGACTCCCGAGAGTTCTCTCTGAATAAAGCAACTTTAATCCCAACACGGCCCTCCCTCGCGGCCTCGCCTGAGTCGCCACGCCAAGTTGGGTGTAAGTTTCTGGTTCTGTTTACCCGTTCCTGGGAGGTTTCCACATTGAAAAAAAAAAAAGGGATAAGTAAGGGATAATGGCAAAATTGTGGCCGATCTCGGAGATAGGTTTCTTTCTTCTTTTTTTTTGAATTGATTCGAAAATATGCCATGTGTACACGGTGTGCACTGCAGGTGTGATGTGGGGGTCATCATCCATCCAGACATCTTTTTTTTATTACATATATATATATATATTTTCCTTGAGAATTCCGAAAAAAAATGCGTCGAGGCTGGGACGCAAGTGACCGGATTCAACGATTGAACGACGACGTATTACCGTCGGCTTTGTACATCCTTCCGGATACGGATCTAGATCCGTTAATTGATGTTTTTTCCTTCCTCTCCAACTCTCTTTCTTTCTTTCATTGAAAAATCCGGGTCGCGTTCATTCGGATCGCCTCGCCGAAGCCGCATTCTAGGGTGCGTAGTAGTGCTATTCCGTGGCGACTCTTTCTTGTCTTTCGATTCTTTATTACTTCATATAGACATCCACAACCGTAAAAAGAGAAATATATCAGATATCCGGATCAATGTATGGGAAAATTAAAAATCTCGAAACACCGTGCAAATTTTCTTTCTTTCTTCTTCTGATACATATGTATATATGCTTGAGAAGAAAGATGTATGGGATTCAAGGTGCGTGTGCCATGGATCAGAAAAAAAATAAAACAAACCGGGTTCTGCTCGCTTCTCGGTGGCCGATTGGAACGCAAGAAAAATTATCGCACGACTTTTTTCGAGTATACATTTAAAAAAATTAACTGACCACATTTAGTTAACCGAACCAGGTCGCCGAGCCTTTGATCATGATAAGATAACATGAAAGAAGTAATCATTGAAGATAACATGAAAGAAGTAATCATTGAAGCACTGTACAAAGTAATAGTACAGAAAAAAAAACCCCAGTTCGAATTCGATGTGACCCGACCTAATGTCGAGTTTTTAAAAAAATGGGAAAAATGCCAACGAGAGGAATCACTAAATCTAAAAGTAAAAAACGTAGATAAAGCAATGAGGATGCGCGCAAGGCAATAAAAGTCGTCAAAAAAGAATATATCTATCTACAAACTGTTCGTGGTTGGTTGTGTTGGGGAGTTGTGGATGATCATAAAACCGTAAACGAAAATCAGAAATCATGAAGGGATAAAAAAAAAGTTTGGGTGTAGTGGTAGTACAAGATTGCGAATGAGTGATGGTGATACACATGAATCGCCGATTTGATGCTGGAGCCGCATAAGAAAGAGAAAAACCAAAAAGGTAGAGCATGCATGGTGAGATGGCGAAATAAGAAGCATAAAGATAAAGGGATGATGAGGGGTATCAGTGCGTGCGCTCCAAGTCCGAAAAAAGAGGATCCGAAAAAAAAGAGATGGCGATAGCGATGGGACGGTAAGTGATGACGCCATAGATGAAGAGGTTGGGGGAAGAGGCGATAGTGACGCGTGACGTCATTGTAGCTCAGAAGAGCGAGTTCACTCTGCCCATGAACCGTCTCTGCGACCGATAGACGCCAAATCGGAATCTGAGAGAGAGAGACCGCCAGTGGCGCTTCAGAGTCTCGGTGCACGTGGGGACGAAGTCGGGCTGTTCGATCACGTCTTCGTCGTCGTCTGCGGGATCGTGGCGCTCTTCCTTGAGCAACATCCCGTCTGGCTCTTCGCAGGTGGTCTCGAGAATGTACGATGTGGCTGCGTCCTTCTCGCCACGTCTCCGCCGCTTGAGCAAACCCCTGTCTCGCTCCTTCTCTCCCTCTAGTTCGGTAGTCAAAAGCGTGTTCTCGCTATCGTAGCTCGTAGGTAGGGTGCTTGTGGTCATTGTGGGTGAATAATATGAGATGGAGTGGGTATTGGTGCTTGATGGGTAGCCAGAGAAACCGAGAGGGTAGGATGAGAAAGATCCGTCGCGTCTGTTCCTCCGAGATCGCATTGCAGAAGACTCGGAGGCAGAGGTACCGTTTCCATGCCCAGCCTGGGTTAAGAAATCGGTAGATCCGAGTTCGCGTGCGAGAAAGTCCTCCTCCTCCTCGTCTGATAGGAAAGGCTGTTCGGTGTCTTGTTCCCAGTAAGGTCTGCCCACGGGGGATGTGGTACTCCGTCTCTCCCGCGCGTCTCTCCGTGACTGACTCAGGAATGTCTCTGCAGCGGGGAAGTAGCGAAAGTCGGGATCGTGTAGGTCCCCGTCGCGATCGACGTATACCTCGAGACTGCGTCGCTGGCCCTGGCGTCGTGCGGACTGGATGGAGGCGCCGTGGTAGGAAGGATCGAGGAGACGGGCCATCTCCTGGGCCTCCTGTTCTCGTCTCCGGGAGCCGCGCTTTCCTCTGCTGGGGAGAGGGGAATGTGTGGGGGTGGATGAGCCGCTTGAGGGGGATGCGGGCATGATGGGGTAGAGGAAGGGGGACGATGAGCGGGGCGAGGATGGAGACATGACTATTGATTATAAATAGTCAGCGCTAGGGATGAGTCACACGTCAGATGCTGTGCGATAAGACGAGTCGGGTGGGGAATTGACAGCGAATGCGTGTTCTATATTATATATCCTATGTTCACTCGGTTCGGTTCATCTTCTCAGCCTGCAGGCAGACATGCTCTATATTTGTATCGCGGAATTTTAATATAGTGCGAGTCGATTCGCCATCCCGGGACGAATTCCATCCATATGTATTCTAATTCAACTTGTTCCATATGCCACCACACAAGAAATCCATTTCCATTCATACCGGATAGGTGTTGCCGGAACTCTCGCATGATGATGCGCAGAGGATGAGAAGAACTCCACACTAGCCGATCGCGGGTTACTGAGGCCTTGGCCTTGACCGATGATCTCAACGCATCACACATCTTATCCACGATAAGATGTCTCATCCCGAGTCGATTATCGTCCAACCCCGAACGTCCGAAAAAGAAAACCAACCAATATGAATTTTCTCATGATGTCCCGCGTTCAACGTTCATGATCAACAATGTCACGATGATGTTGGTTCGGAGAATGTCGTAAACCTTTCTTTATTTCGTCATCTCAACAAATGAATGATATTTCAAAGCGACTTTCTAAAAAATAAAAAACAGGAATCCTTTCAAGCAAAAGCAGCCAGAGGCCCTTTTCCGACTTGGCTAAAGCCATAATTTTCACCCTTCACGAATGCACGAGTACATTGTGCCATCGTAACAGACCTATTAAAAAACTCAAAGCTTGTCTTTCGGAATGACAATGAACAACTCACGCTCTCGAAATGGCATCTGTCTGATAAAAGTTCTCAATCGGTTTCCGTAGTGGAGTGTTTGTCGCCTTGGCGTTGCCCGTTCGAGCAGCAAGCGCTTTCAACCCGGCCAGTGCGAACTCTACGGAAACAGGCTCCGTCACGTCGTACCGTACAAGTGTCGGAGATATCTCCCATAGCCGATCACGCATTTCATAGACCGTGTCGTAGGGAAGGGGGTTGCCGACAACCTCTGAAAGTGCACTATACATTCAAGCCAAAAAAGGAGAAACAAACGCATAAGCATGACAACAACAAGTTTTGACAACACGGATGAACGGACCGGATTATTTTCCAGTCTTCACGGGAAGCACCCGGTGGCGGAACAGCCGCTCGTCCCATCTGCGCACGACCTTCCGCGTTCACCCAGGTCGCTCCTTTCTCCGTGTATGCGGGCGCGGGTAGGCACACATCGGCTAGTTGAGCACCGAGATCCCCATGGTGGCCTTGATATACGACAAAGGCGTTTGAGGGGATGGACTTGGGGTCGATCTCATCGGCATTCAGCAGGTAGATGAACTTGGGTTTCACTTGTGATGCGCGCTTTGATGGTACAAACCCGATCTCGTAAGCAGCTGGCCGAGAAGCCACCTAACGAAATGGCGAGTCAGTCATCGGAGGAGAAACTATAAAAAAGAATTACCCGTTGTAAAATGTTGAACCCGTTCCACTCTGGTCTCAGCAACTTGGCCTTGTTGATTTCCACAAATCGAGCCAGTTCATTGAGCATCACTTGTCCATCTGGATGTTCAGCCAATGCGCTTCCAACGATGATCATCGGATTGTTCGCATTCTTAAACTTTTGCACAAACGGTCCCTTTCCAGCGACGAAATCGCTCAATGCCTTGGCGGTGTCACCAAGATAATCGTACCCATACGCTGTATCCACCCGTTCGCCAATTAAACCGACTTCAAGACCTGTGTGCATCCAGCTCTTGCGGATGCGTGAGTTGAGAACTGCAGCTTCATGTCGTGGGTTTGAACCAATAAGCAGGATCGCATCTGCCTTCTCGACTCCAGGAATCATCGAGTTGAAGAGATAGTTGGAGCGCACGTCAACGCCGTGCACTGGAGGTTGGTTGCCCAGCTGTTGGTCAAGAGTCAGGTTGTCCGAACCGAGACGGTTGATAAGATCCTTGAGTGCAACCATAGCCTCGGTATCAGCAAGATGGCCAGCGACACCCTGAATTTCATCACCCTTCGCACCAGACGCAGTCAGGCCTTCAGAGATGGTTTTCAGTGCATCTTCCCAGCTTGATGGGACGAAACGGTCGCCTTGTTTGGTTAGAGGTGTCGTTAGTCGTTGGAACCTTAGACCGTCATACGCATAACGTGTCTTATCACTTATCCACTCCTCATTTACATCGTCATTCGTCCGAGGTTGAATCCGCATCACTTGAACACCTCTAGAGTCCACGCGGATATTCGACCCAACTGCATCGAGCACATCAATCGACTCTGTGCTTTTGAGCTCCCAAGGTCGCGCGTGGTATGCGTACGGCTTGCTTGTCAGAGCTCCAACAGGGCAAAGGTCAACGATGTTACCCGACAATTCAGAATCCATCATCTTTTCGACATACATTCCAATCTGCATGTCGTTTCCACGGCCAGTTGTTCCCAAATCCTCGACACCGGCAACCTCGTTTGCGAAACGCACACAACGTGTACATTGAATACACCGATTCATAGACGTTTTGACAAGAGGTCCCAGGTCTTTGTTCTCAACCGCACGCTTGCCCGTGATTTCGTGGAATCGAGTTCGATCCGAGCCGTACCTCATTGATTGGTCCTGCAGATCACATTCACCACCTTGGTCGCAGATCGGGCAGTCCAAGGGGTGGTTGGCTAACAAAAACTCCATGACACCCTCCCTGCCTACAGTGAATATTTTTTGGGCGAGTATGTAACCGAAATGAACGCACCTTGCTTCGTGTACGAGGGGAGTGTTCGTCCAAACTACTGATCCCTGCATAGCGGGCATGGCACTAAAAAAAACAGTGAATAATGAAGATTCCAAATTCTCGGAACGATCGCACCATGATGCAACTGGCTTTGGTGACCTTTCAACTTCCACCAGACACATCCTACAGAAAGCGCCGTTAAGATACTATGTCCGGTCATGGGCGTCTAAAAGAGAAGTACTCACCGACAGTTACCAGCAATTGCGAGTCTTTAATCGATATATTAGACCAAAGAACTTCACAGGAGTTATTGAATCGAACACACCTGTCATGATAGCAAAACCTGGAGTTGGGTGTTAGCTGAATAGAGTTGTGGAAGCAACGAAAAGAAAGGACCTGGGTATTGTTGCTCCTGCAGCTTCACAAGCCTGAATTAATGCAGTCCCTATGTTGTATCGTCACTAAACAGTATGGTGGTAAAATGGCCCAAAAAATCTACCTTGGGGAACAGTGACCTCGTTCCCATCGACAGTGAGTTTGATGTCCGCAGAACGATTACTGGAAGAAGAAAAAGTCTTGCGACCTGAGATAAATTGTTAAAAATCTCCCCCCCCTCACACATTTCAATCCTTCCAATGAAGGGCACGTACTGCTATGTGATGGGTTAACTGATACTACAACCTTCCCGAGTAAGCCCGTCGACGACGGCCGCGAGATGGTTGCCACTAGGCGGAGCATTCGTCCAATTAATTATATGGAGAGATAGGAAGAACGGGATTTGGGCGACGAGCCCTCAGAAATCGATGTGTTTGATACGGAGAAAAAGAGAAAGGGTGCTGCTCGTCGCCGAGAACGTCGACCAACCACGTTGAGGGAATTTCCTATATTCCCACGATGGCTTTTTCAAGCGGAGCTTACTTGCATCAATTGATGGCATCGAGGTTGATCTACCTATGTCCTATGATCGTTTCTGGAAGGCTTAGAAGGCGTCAGAATCGACCAGTGAGTGTTGTCGAAATTCATTGGAGTCTTGCGATTTAGAATGTTACTCAAGCCCCCGCAATATCCACTGATCTGCTGTGTCTCTCAAATGAAGATGTGAAAGGTTTGTTTTTCACGAAGACATTGCTATCACCGACTCGGAGACTCGAGTGGTGCGCCAGTGGGCTGTAGTGGGCAATCCGTGAGTGACTCTGCCTACAAATTATGAAAGACTTGATATCTGTATAATAAGTCTGAGTCGTGATAGGCGCTCCCTCCATTGGTATCTTAAATGTACAAACGTATCTGACGCGACATGGACCAATATATCTAAAAAGGAATCCTTGGAGTTCGCTCCAAGACTAGTAAATAAAGTCCGATGGTCGACGTAAAATTGTGGTAGAGACTCAGAGCATAAGTAACTTGAAAGTATATCAAGTACGGAGTCAACAATCATTGAAATGCTGCTGGTATATAACACAAGTCATGAAACAAAGTGGTGAATCCACTGGAGTTTGGGAATCACGTTTGTTTCTTTTTCCCACTTGTCTGCGTCTTTCCTCTGCTGAATGACTTTCCTTCAAACCCAGGCCGAGCCTTCTTCGATCCTCCTTTCTTTTTATCTTTCCTTCGCTCATGACGCATCGCGATGTTATCCTCACGCTTTTTCTGCCTGGCAGCCATGGCAGCGGTGACCTGTTCCTTTTTTGAGTCCCTAAGTGTGTTTCAGTCAGATAAATAATATCTTCTCGAAAAAAAAAAATTAGGTACACACCATGTGGTTTTACTTTTAGCCTTCTGTTTTTCCTTGCGTTTGGCAGCTTTTTTCAGTCGCGACTCGTCATCATGAACTTTGACGCCCCCTAATCTTGCTTCTGCCTTCGCCCAAGTCTCCTTCTCTTCCACAGTTTTGCGCTTGTCTTCAGGCATCGAAGAAAGCTTCTCTTTGCGTGTTGCTAGCTGCTGCAAAGCTTGTTGGGGGTCTGCCGCCATCTTCAGATATTGTCCTTTCTTGGACGATTCAGCCAACGAGGAATAAGCAATGGTAGTCATGTTGCCTTGAGGGGCGTGTTGCTTTTGAGGTTGGTCAGGTACGAGAAGCTGTGTCTTTAAAATACCAGTTAGATAGGGAGAATACAATTTTTTCAAGGCTTACCTTTGCTACCTTGCCTGCGTCCTGGTGTTTCTTCTCTTTGCCTTTATTTTTCTTTGACTTCATTTCCTCTTCTCTCCGGATCCTTTCCTTTGTCTCTTTCCGTCTCTTTTCTCGCATTGCGGCGCGTTGCCGTCGCCGTTCCTCCAACAAGTCATCTTTGTCGCCTGCCTCCCCATCCATTGGCAGCCCACCGCGACGCAAGAGCGAAATCTTAGCCTGCAGTTTCTCTCTCAGAATGTCTATACCACCTGCGTCGGGCATAGGCTTGAGATCCACAACAGCCTCGTCGTCGTCGTCGGTCTGTCTGTCATCCTCAACGTCCATCTCGTCTTCGAAGCCCGGTGAAACCTTTCCTTTACCCTTGGCATCATTCTGTTTCTCAAGATTTTCTCTTTGAATGTCCACAATTGTTTTGTGATTTGCAGGATCGAGCTGGCAAAGACAACAGTTTAGAGGTTCAAATGACCAGATGCGAACTTGAACTCACCTTCTCCCGTTTCCCTTTCCTAGAGGCTTCTTTCACAGCCTGTTTGGGGGCTTTTTTGTTTTTGCTGTGTTTCTGATACTTCGAAGCGACCTGCAACACAGAAGCCGTCAAATGAGATATCATGTTTTTGAAAGCTGAACTTACTTGGTCGTCTGCTTCTTCATCTACAATGTAGTATTGCGCCGGAATCAATTTTAGCAGTGACTCGAAAGTATCGTTATGCTTTTCCAACGACGCTCTGACCGTCCCTGTTGGCGTAGGCATTTGGTAAGTGATTATGTTGGTAAAATAAATTCAGATCATGCCGGGCCGAGGACCAAATATTTAGTTCGAAAGAAAGAAATTGTTCAACATGTCTTATCAAGTCCCTCGCAAGGCAATCCTATCGCAAGAACAGCTGAAGGCTTTCCAGGAATCAAATACGCACAAACTTGTCGTCTCATACATCGAGACTCTGAATGAATCAGTGGTAGCGACAAAACTAACGGACGAATGTCAAACGTCAGAGGTATGTTATCTGTCTGCCTGTCGAAGAGCCGAAAACAAACCGATATTCAGGGTGTCTCTGCAGTTTTGAATGTTTTGAATAGTGTGGAGAAAACGGCCAGAGAAACTCCACCGATCGATAATGCAGCATCGAGATTTGGGAATCCTGCCTTCCGGACGTTTTATGATAAAATTCAGGAGGTGAGTAGCTTCTCACACTCGCAGAGCTTGCAATACATATTGTGTAGGCATCAAGTGAACTCCATTTATCTCTGCCAAATCTCCCTCTGCATGCCGTTCCTGAAGTATCTGTTTACTTCAATGAATGTTGGGGAAACCGAACACGGATTGACTATGGAAGCGGCATGGAGCTAAATTTCCTTTGTTGGATGTGAGTTTTCATCCAATATCACAACTGCAACCCAACCCTATGGATACAGATTTTGTTTGGAGCACTTGGGCGTTCTTCTGGAAAGCGATCATAAAGCCGTTGTTCTCAAAGTCTTCTGGAGGTGAGGGTTGATCGATGTTCGAATCAGTAACGTCTGAAAGCAACCAGATACATCGAAATAATGCGTCTTCTCCAATCTAATTATTGGCTGGAACCTGCAGGCTCGCATGGTGTTTGGGGCCTGGACGACTATCACTTCCTGCCCTTCCTGTTTGGTTCGGCCCAATTACGGGGGCATAAACATATCCGCCCAAGAGCGATACACGATCCAGAGATCCTGGAGGAATTCTCTCCGCTCTATATGTATTTTGCCTGCATTGCTTTCATTAACTCAGTACGTTTCTTTCGCTGGATCTTGTGAATCCGACTTATCAAGTATAAAGATAAAGACTGCTTCTCTTCGATGGCATTCGCCAATGCTTGATGACATCTCTGCTGTGAGTTTTCTTGAATTGGCCGAGGTTTCTATTTAGAACGACGACCTCTAGGTGAAAACATGGGATAAAGTGAACTCTGGTATGATTAAGATGTACATTGCAGAGGTGCTAGGTAAACTTCCAGTCATACAACACTTCCTGTTCGGCTCTGTCCTCCCGTATGAGGGTCCAGCTCCGCCTGTGTCAGATGGGGAAGATATCCATAGGGGTCATGCTCATACCCATCGTGAACTTGGTGGCGTAGGACAAAGAGAAGTAGGTTGGGGCGATTGTTGTGGAATCCCAGTTCCATCGATCTTCGGCGCTGCAAAAGCTGAAGGACAAAAGCATGCAGAGATTGTCAAACTGAGTGGCCCAGGAATACGACCAGTTCCTTTTGATTAGATTGGCAATGGGATCCGAATTCTTGTAGTAAGCGATCATAATCGAGGATTTCTTGTGTGGCCAGACGCGGCCACGACCCTTCCTCCTGGCGCGATTATGAGTGCTTGTGTGAACGGAAAAAAAAAAAAAAAAAAAAACAGGTTTCTGGTCTAGGACCCCGTCCGGGATTATCGGCCCGGTGCCCCTTGTACTACATCTTAATTCCTGGGACAGAGATGAAACTACACGTGCAGTAAGATAATTTAAACCATTTTCAACAAGTCCTATTGACCCGATCTCGAATAATCCATTGACATATGTATTTAAGCAGGCTTTCGGCCTTTTTGATGGCGAAAATTCCCGTTTTGGTCGTGTCACAATGTGATCACATGACCTCGTCATACTAAGGTAGAGGTCTTCCACGATGCACGAACATCACATGACAGAGTGACAGATTCCCAGAAAGGAAATTTCTCAGTAATTTCACATAAAAAGCGTGTTATCTCTCT
>Ga0307517_10002729_pt1 | contig 28172 bp, 14 predicted proteins | sample 23_EM_MG_FD_194515 | JGI IMG/M metagenome (GOLD analysis project Ga0307517, IMG submission 194515) | Populus trichocarpa ectomycorrhiza microbial communities from riparian zone in the Pacific Northwest, United States - 23_EM | ecosystem: Host-associated > Plants > Roots > Unclassified | place... | reverse complement strand
AGCACGTGCTACAGGCCGCCGCTTCAGTTGTCTTTTGCACAACTGCATCCGCGCATACCTGGCAGCAGCGTGCGGATACGACCCGGCTTCCTCCCGATAGCGCCCGCCGCAGTACGGATACCTCCCGGAAAAAAACGGACACCCTCCATTTCCCCCTCCGGGACAGAAGAGGCGACCCCTTCTCCAATCCCAACCGGAACCCTTTCGACCTGAAAGATCCCGCCAATATCAAGGATTCCATCGAATATGACCCGAAGACCCAGCAGTATTATATTGTAGAAAAAGTTGGCAATCAATATTATAGGAAGCCAACCTATCTAACTTTCGACGAATTGATGCAGATCCAGGGGCGAAAGTCCGAGAACGATTATTTCCGCCAGCGCGCCAACGCCCTGGACGCTCTCAACCGGAAGATGCTCCGCCCCAAGCTGTCCGTCACGGAAAGCCTGTTCAACCGGATCTTCGGAAATGGCAAGATCGATATCCGCCCCCAGGGCAATGTCGATCTGTCGGCCGGCTACGCAGGGCAGAATATCCAGAACCCCACCCTCCCGGAGAGCGCCCGGAAGTCCGGGGGATTCGATTTCCAGGAGAGCGCCAATATCAATGTGATCGGCAATATCGGCAATAAGCTCAAGCTGCCCATCTCCTACAATACCCAGGCAAATTTCGATTTCGAGAACCAGTTGAAGCTGGATTATACCGGCGGCCCCGACGAGATCATCAAAAAGATCGAGGCGGGCAATGTATCCTTCACCCCCAAGAGCACCCTCATCGGAGGGGCGCAATCCCTTTTCGGCATCAAGACGCAGCTGCAGTTCGGTAAATTGTCCGTAACAGGGGTACTGGCAAGCCAACGCTCTCAAAGACAATCCGTTGCCTCGCAGGGCGGAGCGGCCGTCACCACCTATCAGTTCAAGGCGGACGATTATGAGGAGAACCGCCACTTCCTCCTGTCTCAATACTTCCGGAGCAATTTCAATACCGCCATGTCCAAATTACCCATCGTCAGCTCGCAGGTCCAGATCCTGCGAATGGAAGTATGGGTGACGAACCGTGCGGGCCAGGATACGGGTTCCCGGACGATCGCGGCCCTGATGGACCTCGGCGAGAGCGCACCTTTCAACCCCGGCATCGCGCCGCAGACCAACCTGCCTTATCCCTTCAATGCAGCCAATAACGAGTACACCCGTATCATCAACAACCCGCGCAGCCGCGACCCTTCGCAGGCAGCTGGCGTGCTGAACGGCATCGGCCTTACCCAGGTGCAGGATTTCGAGATGGTCTACGCCCGTAAGCTGAACGCCAACGATTATTATTTCAACCCGCAGGTCGGCTTCGTCTCGATCAACCAGACCCTGGCGGCCAATGATGTGCTGGCCGTCGCCTACCAGTACAGCTACAACGGGAAGATCTTCCAGGTAGGGGAATTCTCCCAGGACGTGCCGCCCGATACGACCGCCAAAGGCACGATCGCGGGTAAGACCAAAGTGTTGTACCTGAAATTGCTGAAGGCCACTTCGCAGCGCACGAACCTGCCGCTCTGGGGACTGATGATGAAGAACGTCTATTCCCTGAAGACGGCCTCGGGCAGCTATCTTTCCAATATCCAGCCGGCCGGCTTCCAGCTGAATATATTATATGACGAACCCAGCAAGGGCACCAAAAGATATCTGCCGGAAGGGCCCAAGGCCAATATTCCTTTGTTGACGGTCCTGAATCTCGACCGGTTGAATGCCCGCAACGACCCGCAGCCGGATGGGATCTTCGATTACATGGAAGGGTTGACGGTGCTCTCTCCGCAGGGCAGGGTGATCTTCCCCGTGCTCGAACCTTTCGGCAATGACCTGGAGGCATTGGCTTTTAGCGGCGCCCCGCAGGCATTGAAGGATAAATATGTCTATCATCAATTGTACGATACGATCAAGGCCGTGGCGCAGACCTTCGCCAACGTAGACCGGTACCTGCTCAGCGGTTCGGCCAAGGGACAGTCCACTTCCAATCTTTCCCTGGGAGCTTTCAACGTCCCGCCCGGCTCCGTGATCGTTACCGCGGGAGGACAGACCCTAAGGGAGAATGTCGATTACGTGGTGGACTATAACCTGGGCTCCGTTCAGATCATCAACCAGGCCATCCTGAATTCCGGGGTGCCTGTCAACGTATCGTATGAGAACAACGCCAGCTTCGGCACGCAGCAGCGAAGTTTCATGGGCCTGCGCCTGGATTACCTGGCCAAGGCTTCGGCGACGCAATCCCTGACCATCGGCGGTACGATCGAACGGCTCAACGAACGTCCTTTTTTCAGCAAGACCAATTACGGCGAAGACCCTATCCGCAATACGATGTATGGCGTGGACGTCAACTACCGGACCCAATCACCGCAGCTGACCCGGCTGCTGGATAAGCTGCCTTTCTATACGACCAAGGAGGTGAGCACGATCAACGCTTACGGCGAAGCCGCCATTTTACGGCCCGGCCATCCGCCGCAGATCGGCAAGGGCAGCAGCGGCGCCGTCTACGTGGATGATTTCGAAGGCTCCACCAGCTCCATCGACCTGCGCTTCCCCCTGACGAGCTGGGCCCTGGCCTCCACGCCGCAAGGCAACGGACTGTTTCCGGAAGGCAGCCTGAAGGATTCCGTGGAGTATGGGTTCAACCGCGCCAAGACGGCCTGGTATAATATCGAACCGACCTTGCAGGACAAAAATAGCCAGAACAACCCCGTCAAATACGAGAACGTCATAGGCAATCCGCTGATCGCGCCCGTCTATGTGTCGGACCTTTTTCCCGAAACAACGGTGCAGACGGGACAGGCTCAGCTGATCACCTTCGACATGGCCTATTATCCTCATGAAAAAGGACCCTATAACTATGATGCCCGCGTCGGCAGCGTGAATGCCAACGGTCAATTGCTGAACCCCCAGAAGCGCTGGGGCGGTATCATGCGGGCCATCGATCAGACGGATTTCGAAACGAGTAATATCGAGGTCATCCAGTTCTGGATGCAAAGCCCTTTCCTCAATAATCCCACCAGCACGGGCGGTCAGCTGTATTTCGACCTGGGCAGCGTCTCCGAAGATATCCTTCGGGACGGTAAGAAGGTCTTCGAGAATGGCCTCAATACACCGAATATTGCGGCGGCTATAGACAGCAGCTCCGTCTGGGGCAGGGTGCCGGCCAATTCGATCCAGGTGACGACGGCCTTCAGCAATGACGCCGGCGACCGGCCTTTCCAGGACGTGGGCCTGGACGGGATGGATGACAATGCGGAGAAACTCAAGTTCCAGAATTATCTCAATACCTTGTCCTCCACTTTCGGCGCGACATCGCAGATCTACCAGAATGCGCTGGCCGACCCTTCCAGTGACGATTTCATCAACTACCGCGATGCGCAGTACGATGCCAGCAAAGTGGGTATCCTTGGCCGTTATAAGAACGTCAATAACCCGCAGGGCAACTCGCCGGTGGCGACCAGCGGCCAGAATACCATCACGGCCTACACGCTCTATCCCGACCAGGAGGATCTGAACCGGGATAATACGATGAACGAGCTGGAAGAATATTTCGAATACAAAGTGAACCTGGCGCCCGCCGGCCTGGTGGTGGGACAAAATTATGTCACCGACCAGCGGACCTTTACCCCGCACAACGGAGGCGCCACGCAGACCTGGTACCAGTTCAGGATACCCATCGCGGAATATACCCAGAAGGTGGGCAATATCCCTGATTTCAAATCCATCCAGTTTATCCGTATGTATATGACGGGTTTCTCGGATACAGCCGTAGTCTGCCGTTTCGCCAAGCTGGAAATGGTGCGGAATTCCTGGAGGAGCTTCAACTATAAGATCGATACCACGGGACAGTATACGCTGCTGCCTTCCAACAACGTGACCAGCCTGAACGTGACGGCCGTGAACATCGAGCAGAACAGCAGCCGCACCCCCATCAAGTATATCTCTCCTCCCGGCATTCAGCGCCAGCAGGAGCTGAGCAACAATAATGTCAACCTGCTGCTGAACGAGCAGTCCATGAGCCTGCAGATCTGTAACCTGCTGCAGGGCGATGTGCGGGGCGTTTATAAGACCACGGTGCTGGACCTTCGCCGTTATGGCACCCTGGACATGTTCATCCACGCCGAGTCCGCAGGCGGCGGCGATAACCTGCAGGACAACGATCTTTCCGCCGTGATCCGGCTGGGCAGCGATTTCGTCAGCAACTACTATGAGATCCGCATACCGCTGAAAAAGACTCCCTGGGGCGCCGGAGGGCCTGGCTCCGAGGAGGTCGTCTGGCCGGCCGCCAATAACCTCGACCTGGCCCTGACGCGATTGATCCAACTGAAGGTCAACCGTAATAACGCCGTGTCCAGTGATACTTATTACAAGGAGACGGACGCTAACGGTAAGACCTATGCGATACTTGGCAACCCGAACCTGGGCTCGATAGGTGCTTTCTTCCTCGGCGTGCAGAACGTGCGGCAGCCGACCGTCTGTACGGAGGTATGGTTCAACGAGCTTCGCCTCACCGATATCAGCCAGAAAGGAGGCTGGGCAGCCGTGGGAAGGGTGGATATCAAGCTGGCCGACCTGGGTACGCTCAATGTATCCGGCAGCATCCGGACCGCCGGCTTCGGCAGCATCGACCAAAGTACGAACCAGCGTTCGCTGGATAATAATACGCAGATCGACGCGGCGACGTCCCTGGAACTGGGCAAGCTGCTGCCCAAGCAGGCGAATGTGTCCATTCCCGTCTATGCCGGTATCACCAAGACGACCAGCACGCCCGAATACGATCCTTATGACCTGGATATTAAATTAAAGGATAAGGTCAAGGCGGCAGGCAATAAGAAGGATTCGATCCGTGAACAGGCAGTGGACGCAACGACCGTGCAGACCATCAACTTTACGAACGTGCGCAAGAACAACCCGGGCAACAAGAAGCTGAAGGTGTGGAGCATCGAAAATTTCAACGTCAGCTATTCCTATACCCGTTCGGAGCACCATAGCCCGCTGGCGGAAGAGGACGAGCTGGTCACGCATAAAGCGGGATTGAACTATACGTATAATCACACGGCCAAATACTGGGAGCCCTTCCGCCGGACGATCAAGTCCAGGTCGCCCTGGCTGGCCCTGATCAGGGATTTCAACCTGAACCCCATTCCCACGGTGATGAGCTTCCAGGCGAATATCGACCGCCAGTTCGGAGCCTATCGCTCCCGTAATGTCGGAGGGCCGCAGGGAGTATTGCCGGAGACCTATAATAAGTTCTTCACCTTCGACCGCCTGTACAGCTTGCGCTGGGACCTGACAAAATCCCTGGCCCTGGATTTCACGGCTGCCAACCGGGCCTGGGTCGACGAGGACAGCGGAAGGCTGGATAAGGGCGGGCGCCGCCGTATGTGGGATAATTTCTGGAAGGGCGGCAGGAATATCCTGTACACGCAAACGGCCAATGCCACGTATACGCTGCCTACGGGTAAACTGCCCTTCCTGGACTGGACGGTCATACGCGCGATCTATTCGGCCAGCTATACCTGGACAGGCGCTTCCCAACTGGCCAGAAGCCTGGGCAACAGCCTGCAGAATACACAGCAAAGGGCGCTGGTGGCCGAACTGGACCTGACCCGCCTCTACGGCAAATGGAAATTGCTGCGGGACCTTGACCAGGCCCCCAATGCCCCCAATCAACCTCCCCCTAACCCGCAGGATACGTCCCGTAACAGGAAGGGAGGAAGAGAAGAGATCCCGACCGTGGGATTGAAAGGCGTACCCAGGGCATTCGCGAAGATCCTTACTTCCCTGAAACATATTACCTTCAATTACACGGATAATTCCTCTTCTTCCATTTTCGGTTTCCTGGACAGCACCCGGGTGCTGGGTATGAACCTGCGCTCGATGCAGCCGGGCTGGGGTTATGCTTTCGGCGCGCGGCCCGATACGAATTTCGTCAACAAGCTGGGCAGGAAGGGCCTGCTGAGCACGGACACCAGCTTCAACAACCAGAACCTCATCAGCTATACGCAGCGGATAAGCGCTACGGCCACCCTGGAGCCTGTGCGGGATTTCCATATCGCCATCAATTTCGACAAGACCTTCGGCAAGAATTATTCTGAACTATATAAGGATACAGCGGGCGGCGCTGGCTTTTCGCGGCTCAACCCCTACCAGGCGGGGACTTTCAGCGTCAGTTTCATTTCATTCAACACCCTGTTCGAAAAATATAAGCCGAACGAACTGTCCGCCACCTTCCGGAAGTTCGAGAACAACCGGCAGACCATCTCCCGCCGCCTGGGCAATATCAATAAGTATTCCGGCGGCCTCGTGGGAGGGGACGGCTATGCGATCGGCTATGGCAAATATGCGCAGGACGTGCTGATCCCGGCCTTTGTCGCGGCTTATACCGGCAAGAGCGCTTCCACGGTGGCCCTGATCAATGATGGGAACGGGAACATCACGTCCAATCCTTTTTCCGGCTACCTGCCCAAGCCGAACTGGCATATCAGCTACAACGGTCTCAGCAGGCTGCCTTTCTTCAGCAAGATCTTCAGCAGTTTCAATATCAGCAATGCCTATACGAGCACGCTGAGCATGAACAGTTTCAACTCGCAGCTCAATTATAACGACCCCCTGGGCTATGGCCAGCCGGGATTCGTAGATACATTGACAGGGAATTTCCTTCCCTATTTCCTGGTGCCGAATATTACGATCAGCGAGCAGTTCGCGCCGCTGCTGGACATCGATATGCAATTCGTCAACCAGTTCCAGGCCAAGCTCGGCTTCAGTAAGTCCAGGCAGCTGAGCCTGAGCCTGGTCGATTTCCAGCTGAGCGAGACCCATTCGACGGAGTTCACCATCGGGGCAGGGTTCCGCAAACGTGGCCTGCGCTTGCCCTTTAGCGTTAAGATGCCCGGTGAGAAAGAATCCTCAAAGAAACTGCAGAACGACATGAATTTCCGGCTGGATATGAGCATCCGGGACGACGCTACTTCCAGCAGCTACCTGGACCAGAATGCCAGCCTGCCTACGGGCGGACAACGCGTGATAACGATCTCTCCCTCGATAGATTATGTATTGAACAACCGCATCAACCTCAAACTGTATTTCGATCAGCGGAGGACGACCCCGAAGATCTCCACGACGCCGCCCATCATTACCACCAAGGGCGGCTTGCAGGTGCGGATCTCGCTGGCTCCCTAACCCTTATGTAAATAGAAGGAATTCGCCTGGGCCGTGCAGGTCATCGTCAGGTCATTGATGCAGACATGCGGAGGCAGGGTGGCGCAGTAATAGATCGTATCGGCCACATCTTCCGCGCTCAGCGGGGTATAGCCTTCATAGACCTTTGCCGCCTGGCCTTCATCTCCTTTGAAGCGTACCCTGGAAAATTCCGTGTCGGCGGCGCCGGGATGGATGACGGTCACTTTTATATGGTGGCGCAGCAGGTCGATGCGCATGGCTTTCGAAATGGCGTCCACCGCGTGTTTGCTGGCGCAATAGATATTCCCCTTTTCATAGACCTCTTTGCCGGCGGTAGAGCCGATGTTGATGATATGTCCTTTCTTCTGCGCAATGAGCAGGGGTATGACGGCCCGGGATAGATAAAGCAGTCCTTTCACATTGGTGTCGATCATCGTCTCCCAGTCGTCGAGACTGGCTTCTTCGAAATAATCGCGGCCCAGGGCGAGACCGGCATTATTGACGAGGATGTCGATCTTTTTCCAGGCGGCGGGAAGCTGGTCGATGGCCGCAAAGACGGCGGCCTTGTCCTGTACGTCCAGTACGATCGGCAGGACCTCCGCAGGAGCTTGTCCCGTCCCGGGACCGGAGCCCCGGCTGGCGGCGATCACTTTCAGTTCCTGTTCCAGTTCCAGCAGCCTGTCCTTTCTTCTTCCCGTAATGATGAGGTTATATCCGCCTTCTTCCGCAAATTTCTTCGCGCAGGCTTTTCCAAAGCCGGACGTGGTGCCGGTGATTAAGACGATCTTATTCATGAGGAGATGTGAGTGGTCAGTTGTCAGTAGTGAGTTATGAATAACAATGTTCTTTTACAAAAATAAGAAAATCCCCTAAATAACTCACCACTCACCACTCACTACTCACCACTCACTACTCACCACTCACTACTCACCACTCACTACTCACCTCAACAGCAGCACCGTGCCTTTCCGGATAAGGTTCTTGCCCGTATAGTCTTTTGCTTTTATAACCCAGACATAGGTGTCACTGGACATGATCTTGCCGCCTACGGTGCCGTCCCATCCCTTGCCGATGGTGGAAGTAGCGAACACCAATTGTCCCCATCGATTGTACACCCGGAAATAATCCAGGGTGGCGATGCCGGGTGTGACGGGGCGGAACAAGGTATTGCTGTTGCTGCCGGGAGTAAAGGCATTGGGCACGAAGATTTCAGGCGCCGTTCTGAAGACCCTGACATGCAGGGTGTCCATTCCGAAGCAACCCAGTTCGTCATAGGCCCGAAGGAAATAGGTGGCCGTATCGTTCAGGACCGCCACGGGGTCCTGGATATCGCTGCGGTTCAGTCCCATGGGCGGCGTCCATTGATAGTACAGGTCGCCGGTGGCGTGCAGCTGCAGGGGTTGTCCCACAACGATGGCCGTGTCATTGCCGGCAAAAGCATGGACCTCATCCTTTACATTGACCCAGACCGTGGAAATGCCGGGCTTGGGACAGGCATTGGCAGACGTATCATAGGCTCTCAGGGTATATTTCGTGCTTTTCAACGGGAAAGCGGAAGGTGTCAGGATCGTCGCGTTATTGAGGGTGAACAGGGGACTCCAGGTAAAGCGGTCTCCCACGATGGCGGCATGCAGGTGGGCGGTATCGCCGTAACAGATGGTAGTATCCTTGCCGGCGAACGAACCGGGATAGGGAGGTGTATGGACAGTCACCTGGTCCGTCGCATTGCATTTGCCGATACTGGCCGTTACGGTATAGATGGTCTCTTCCGTGGGAATGGCCCGCGGATTCTTGTGCCTGGGATCATCCAGCGAAGCGGCGGGGTCCCATAGGAAATAAAGCCCGTCTCCGGTAGGACGCAGGATGAGGCTATCCGTCAGGCAGATGGTGGTATCCCTGCCGGCATCCAGGGTGACGAAATCGACGACCCGCACATGGACGAGATCCGTGTTCACGCAACCATCCTGGTTGAGAGAGACGGTATAATCCGTCGTTGTCTTGGGGAAGACCAGGGGGTCGGGCGTATTCGCGTTCAGGATAAAAGAGTTAGGGCTCCAGGAGTAGACGCCTGTTCCCAGGGCATGCAGATGCAGCGTGTCGATGCTGCAGATCAGGGTATCGCGGAAGGGGAAGCTGATGACGGGCTTATCGATAACGGTCACCGTCTGAAAGGCGGTATCCAGGCAGCCGAGGGTGTTCCCCACGATCAGCCGTACCCGCTTATCACCCGTCGAGCTGTATTTCCATTGAGGATTGGGCTGATCGGCGCTGTCGGCATCCGAGGTCTCGTCTGCAAAGTTCCAGCGCCAGCCCGTGACGGTCCCATACTTTGTCTGCGTGGTGTCCGTAAATTGAAGGGGCAGCAGGATGCAGGTGCCATTGACCTTGAAACCCGGGAAGAAGCCGGGATATACTTTCAGGATCGTGGTGGTGCTGTCGCTGCATTCCTCGCCTTTATTAACGACCAGCTTCACGAGGTACCGGCCGCTGTCCGGGTAAACGAAGGTAGGACTGACCTCATGGGAAGTATCGGCTGTCTGCGCCGTTACACCGAAGTCCCAGGTATAACTATGGATCAGGGGAGAAGGAGGCGCCAGGTTCGCGAAAGTAAAGGACAGCCCCCCGCATTCCGTGTAGCTGGGATTCAGGTCGGCGGCGGCAAAATCGCAGCGGTCGTCGATATGGATGATAAAGTCTTTCCGGTGCTGGCTGATATTGACGCCATGCCGCCATTCTCTCAGCAATACACATACGACATAATCCCCCGCGGCCGGCGCCAGGCCGGAAATAAGCCCGGTGATAGGGTTGATGATGACGCCGGGGCCCAGGGGTTGCCCACCGGAGAATCCGCTGGCATACCCGATAGTGCCGATCTGGTCCGGCGACTGGGGAAAGGCTACGATGGCATTGGCGCCCGCATCGCCACCCAGGTAGGCGGGGACGAACTGGTAGGACAGGGAGTCGCTGTCGGCATCCGTCGCGCCGAAGCTTAACTGGAAGGGCCGTTTCTGGCAGATGAGCACCGTGTCCTTTACCAGGAATTGGGGACCGGAATTGATCTCGCCCGGCTGCAGGGCATTGCTGCCATGGATCTGGCAGGTATAGGAAGCGCCGATATTCAGGCTGGGGGATGCATTGGTGATATTGTCGAGGCGGCAGCAGCGTTGGTATACCGCCGTATAGCCCTGGGGGTCGCTGGGCAGGTCCAGGGTCTCATAGAAGATGCGGATCCGGTAGCATACGGGTGAAGGGTTCTGGATACAGGGATTGGGCGTGGTCAGGTTGATGGTCTGATCGCTCTTCACATGAAAGGTAAAAGGCGACCCGGTGATGGAGGAATTATCGGCATTGCGGAAGATGCCGATGTTGACGTCTTCTTCGAGCTGCCCGGCAGAGAGGCCGGTACAGACCACGAAAAGTCTTAGTGTGATCTTATATTTATCGGTATTGGGGGCCGTTCCTGGACCCAGGTATTCATAATAGATCTCGCCCCCCTTGATATGTCTGGCCATGGATGGCAGGGCGACGGCGAACCATAAGCATGTTATGAGCAATTTTTTTTTCATCGTCCATCTTCTATCTTGTCTGCTGCAAAAACCCGTCTAAAATCCGGGCTGCTTTTTCAGGCTCTTCCAACATGCCCATATGTCCTGACTGTTGAAGGATATGAATATATGAAAATCCCGGCATATGAGCCTGGCGAAGGCTGATCTCTGGGGGTATGAGAGGATCGAGGGCGCCGATAACAAATAAGACAGGGTTGGTGGTTTTTTTTAATATCTCCGTCCGGTCGGGCCTCTCGATCATAGCCTGGCTATAATATACGAGAGAATCGGGGCTGAAGTTGGCAGTGCGGCCGATTAATTCCTCCACTATTCCGGGATGATCTCGGCGGGTGCCTTCGGCAAAGAGATTGGGACTGGTCTGCCGGATGAACGCCCGGGCGCCGTTGCTCCGGATGAACCCGATGCTTTTTTTGCGGGCCGCTTTTTTCTCATCGCTGTCCGGGTAGGCGGTGGAATGGAAGAGGCCGAATGCCCGGAGGCGGCCGGGATGTCTTTCCGCAAAGGCCAGCGTGATATAGCCGCTCATGCTATGTCCTACCAGGATGGCCTGACCGACATTTTCCGCATCCAGCAAGGCGGCGACGGTATCCGCCAATGCTTCCATGGACGTCTCTTCGGTAAGCGGCGAAGAACGTCCGCTGCCGGGCAGGTCGGGGATGAGGAGGCGATGCTCTTTTTTCAGCGCCGCGGCCTGCAGGTCCCAGACGGCTCCGTCATCTGCAAAACCATGCAGCAGGACAAGAGGAGTAAGGGAGGATGCCTGCGGAATTGCGGTAGATCCCGTTTCCGGTCCCAGGGACCGGTAGAATAAGGTGGACCCGTTATAGACGATGGTCTTATCCACGGGAACGCCGGTTGGTAAGGAAGGCAGGCAATTTTTCCGCGGGCAGGAAAATGACCAGCAGGTTGAGGAGGATCAGCAGGACGAAGGCGGCGATCGCTCCCTTCGAGACCAGGTCCTCATGTTGCGTATAGAAGGTAAGCCCTTTATTGATGGGGACTGCGCGCTTGATGACGGCGGTCGTATCCCAGGGCTGGGGGTCGATGATTCCGCCGGAGGGATCGATAAAGCAGGAAACGCCGGTATTGGCGCTCCGCACCAGCCAGCGCCGGGTCTCGATGGCCCGGAGCCTTGCATAATTCATGTGCTGCCGGTAGCCGGAGGTATTGCCCCACCAGCCATCATTGGTGATGACGGCAATGAGGTCCGCACCGTTACGGATATACGCTGTCATGAATTCTCCATAGATGCTCTCATAGCAGACGGCGGGCGCGACCCGGTAGCTGTGATTGTAGGTGGCGAGCATGGTCCTTTCCTTTTGCCGGGCGTAGCCGCCGGTGGTGCCGCCGAATTTTTCGAAGATGGGCGTCATGAACTTCAGGAAGGAGGGCAGGATCTCTACGCCGGGCACGAGCCTGGATTTATGATAGACCTGGAAGCTGTTGCTATCCAGCAGGGCGGCGCTATTGTAGGAATCGGCATATTTATCCGTCTGGGGTATCCGGCTCGAATAAGGTGTTTTGTCCTGTTCGCTGTAAATGCGATAGCCTTCCACGCCCGTGAGCAGGTTGATCCCCGGATGCCGTCGCAGGAAGTCCCAGACAGGGGCCATGAAATAATTGGTCTTCATCTCGTCTTCGTTGATCTGCACGGGAACGGCCGTCTCCGGCCAGACCACCAGGGCCGTATTGCCGTCGATCAGCGATTCGCTGAGGTGGATCATTTTCTGCAGCTGACCCTCCTGTTTGCCTGCGGCGAATTTCTCATCCCAGGGATCGATATTGGGCTGCACGATGACGACGTTGGGAGTGGTGGGTCCGATGCTTGCGGCTTCTTCTTTTATATTACCGGCCAGCAGCCAGGAAAGGAGAAAGGGGATGAGCAGGGTGGCGGCAAAGGAGATCCACAGGAGGCGTGCGGTGCGCGCAGGCCCCTTTTTAGCGGCAGTGAATGCGGCGAAGAGGAGGACATTGATCACCAGGACCCAGAGCGTTCCTCCGCTGGTGCCGGTGAATTCGTACCACTGCACCCAGCCGGGATGGGTGGCGAACACATTGCCGATGGTGAGCCAGGGCCAGCTCAATTCCCAGTTGAGATGGATGTATTCGAAGGTGAGCCAGAACAGGATCAGGGCCGGGTAAGCGAAGAGAGGCCCCATCCTTCTTTTAATATTATAGAAGCCTATCCAGGGAAGGCACATCAGCAGGGCATTGGCCACGATGGCCGCAATGCCGCCGGCAACGGTGGAGTTGCAGACCCACCAGGTGGTTGCTCCGTTCCAGACGAGCATCGTTAGATAGGTCCATCCGAAGAACTGCGCACGCTTTGTCACCTGGGCTTCGAGCCATAATAAAGGAATAAAGGCTGCAAAGATCAAAAAGGTGAAAGGCGAGACGGGCCATGCGGCGAAGAGCAGGAGCCCGGAGAGCAGCGATAAGAGCAGCGGATGGATCTTTTTCAAGAAATGATTTTGAAGGTTAGCGGCTATAGTTCGGAGCTTCCTTGGTGATCTCGATGTCGTGAGCATGGCTTTCTTTCATGCCGGCATTGGTGATCTTGATGAACTGCGAATCCTGCTGGAGGGCCCGGAGGTCCTTGGCGCCGCAGTAGCCCATCCCGGCCCTCAGGCCGCCTACGTATTGCTGGACCACTTCGTTGAGGTTGCCTTTGAAGGCGACGCGGCCTTCGATGCCCTCGGGGACGAGCTTCTTTATATCGTCTTCCACGTCCTGGAAGTAGCGGTCGCTGCTGCCCTGGGACATGGCGCCCATGGAGCCCATGCCGCGGTATTGTTTGAATTTTCTGCCTTCGTAGATGATCGTTTCACCGGGGCTTTCTTCCACGCCGGCGAATACGCCGCCCATCATGACCACATTGGCGCCGGCGGCCAGCGCCTTCACCATGTCCCCCGTATAACGGATACCCCCATCCGCGATCACGGGGATATTGCGAGACTTGAGCGCGGAGGCGGCTTCCATCACCGCCGTGATCTGGGGCACGCCTGCACCGGCCACGATACGGGTGGTGCAGATAGAGCCGGGACCGATGCCTACTTTCACGGCGTCCGCGCCTGCATCGGCGAGCGCTTTGGCGCCGGATGCCGTACCGATATTGCCCGCGATGACCGCGAGGTTCTTGAAATTCTTCTTCAGGTTCTTCAGGGCGTTGATAACGCCAATATTATGCCCGTGCGCGCTATCGAGGGTGACGATGTCCACCCCGATCTGCTGCAGGGCGGCGGCCCGGTCGAGGAGGTCTTTGGTGATGCCCAGGGCGGCGCCCACCAGCAGGCGTCCGTAAGCATCTTTCACTGCGTTGGGGTAGCTGGACACCTGCAGGATATCCCGGTAGGTGATCAGTCCGATCAGCTTACCCTGCTTGTTCACGACCGGTAGTTTTTCGATCTTATAATTCTTCAGGATCTTTTCGGCTTTTTTCAGGTCGGTGCCTTCCGGCGCCGTGATCAGGTCCTTCTTCGTCATCACTTCACTCACCTTGCGGCGCTTGTCGTCTTCGAAGCGGAGATCCCTGTTGGTCAGTATGCCGACCAGCTTCTGTGTGTTATCTACGATGGGAATGCCCCCGATCTTATTTTCCTTCATCAGGCGGAGGGCGTCGCCGATGGTCGCCTGTTCGTGGAGGGTAATGGGGTCTATAATGAGGCCGCTCTCGCTGCGCTTGACCTTCCGCACCTGCTCTACCTGCCTTTCGATGCTCATATTCTTATGCAGGATGCCCAGGCCGCCTTCCCGGGCGAGCGCCATGGCCAGCGGGGCTTCGGTGACGGTATCCATGGCCGCAGACAGCATGGGAATATTCAGGGTGATGTCCTTCGTTAGCTTGGCGCGTATATCCACTTCACGGGGTAAGACCTGCGAAAAAGCGGGTAATAAGAGAACATCATCGAACGTAAGACCTTCACCGAAAAATTTTGAGAGGAGAGTTGTCTTGCTGACGGAGGAATTTATTCTTGCCATGTGCAAAGATATAGCAGGCGGTCAGTTCGCTCCAAATTTTTGTTCCCGGCGGGGAATAATTGATAATGAATGGGATATAGAAATTAACTGCCTGCGGCATAGGTCTTGCCAGGAAGAGAATGGATGCATCCCCGCAGTTCAAGATTAAGGAGGGCGAGAGGGACCACCCGCAGGGGGAGACCGGAGCTTAGGAGAAGCTCATCCAGGGATAGCTTCCCTGCTGTTCGCAGCAGAGAGAGAAGGACCTTTTCTTCCTCGTGGAGGCTTTCTTCTTCTTTTGAAGATTCTTGCTGCCGGGACCTGGGCCGTTGTCCCTGCCATCGCATATCCTCCAGGAATTGCCCGGGGCTGCTGAGCAGGATGGCCTTGCCTTCCCGGATCAGTGCATTGCAGCCGGCGCTCTTGGGGTCGTTGATCCGGCCGGGGAAAGCGAATATTTTCCTGCCATAGTCCGTAGCGTTCTTCACCGTTAGCATGCTGCCGCCCCGGCAGGCCGTCTCTACGACGATGAGGGCGTCGCTCAGCGCGGCGATGATCCGGTTGCGGACGGGGAAATTATATTCTTCCGGTTCGGTCTGCAGGCCGAATTCCGTCAGCAGTCCTCCCTGCCTTGCCATTTCCCTGGCCAGGGATGTGTGTAGCTGCGGGTAGATCCGGTCCAGCCCATGCCCCAGAACGCCGACCGTGGGGATCCCGTGTTTTATGGCCGCCTTGTGCGAGGCCGCATCGATGCCATAGGCCAGGCCGCTGACGACCAGCAGTCCGGCATCCGATAGTTCTCCGAGGAATTCGTCGATGGCCTGTCTGCCATAGCCCGTCGGGGCGCGGGTGCCGGCAATGCCGACGATCCGGGAAGCATTCAGGTCGGCAGGCCCCCTGAAAAATAAGAGGACCGGCGCGTTGGGATGATCGGCCAGACGTTGGGGATAGTCTTTGTCGGTGAAGAACAGCGCGCGTATTCGGTATCTTTCCAGGAAGACCAGTTCTTTTTCCACGGAACGGAAATTATTGAACCCGGCGATGGCGGCCGCCTTGACGCTGCCGATGCCCCTGATCTTTGCCAGTACGGCCGGGGATGTGCGGAAGATGGTCTCGGCGTCTCCAAAGCAGTTGAACAGGGCCCTGGCATGGACGGCGCCGATGCCGTAGACGCGGGTAAGCGCCAGCCGGTACAGCATGTCTTTTTCCATAAGAAGGTTATTGCCTGCAAAATTAGCGGAGGCGCGGGGGATTTTTCCGGGAACTTTTTCCGGCGATCAGCGGCTGATGACCTTCAGTTCCGTCCTGCGATTGAGGGCGCGGCCTTCCGGCGTGGCATTATCCGCGACAGGCTGTGTCTCTCCTCTCCCTTTGAACGAGAGCCGTCCGGCGTCGATGCCTTTGGAAGTGAGATAGGCCGTCACCGAACGGGCCCTGTTCCCCGAGAGAACGATATTGTCGGCGGTCTTCCCGGAATTATCCGTATGCCCGTTGATCTCGATCTTGACGGTAGGGTTGTCTTTCAGCAACTGCACCACCTTGTCCAGCTCGATCTGGGATTGAGGCTTGAGCTCATATTTATTGACCTCGAAAAATATATTTTTCAGCACGATGCTGGCATCCGCCTCGATGGGTTGCAGGGGAATGTCGATATGGTAGGCCGAATCGCCGGACTGCTGGCTGAGAGGGAAGTTGTCGGAGAAGAAAAGGTATCCTTTGCGATTGACGTTGAAAGCATAGTCCTTTCCTTTCGGGAGCGTGATCAGGTAGTTGCCGGTCTCGTCCGTCTGGAGGATGCTGACCTGCTCTTTCGTGGAAAGGTCGGTCAGCTCTACACTGGAAGGGAGCCCCTTATGGGTGAGCTTGTCGAAGACCTTTCCTCTTACCCAAAGGGTCTGTGCGGGGCGGATATCGCTGCGCAGCTCGAAGGTATAAAGGTCGAGACCTCCCCGGCTGTCGGCGCGGTCGCTGGCATAGTAGGCGGTCTTGCCGTCTGCGGAGACGACGAGGCTGCCTTCGTTCTCGATGGTATTGATGGGATAGCCGAGGTTCTCCGGTTTGCTCCAGGTCCCTTTCGGTCCCTTCCGGGATAAGAAGAGGTCGTCGCCTCCATAACCGGGATGACCATCCGAAGTGAAGTACAGGCTTTGGTTATCGGCATGGATGAAGGGCGTTCCTTCATTTCCCGGCGTGTTGATCTCCGGGCCCATATTCTCCGGTGCGCTCCAGCGTCCGTTGAGCTGGCGGTGGCAGACATAGATGTCGTTGCCTCCATAGCCTCCGGGCCGGTTGCTGGCGAAGTAAAGGTCTCTTTTATCCGGTGAGAGGGAAGGGGCAGATTCCCAGGCATCCGTATTGATAGTGGCCCCGAGGTTCTCCGGCGCGCTCCATCCGTCCGCTGTCAGGTAGGAGATATACAGGTCACAGCTACCCAGCCCTTCGGGAAAATTACAGCCCGTAAAAATGAGCCAGGCGCCGTCCTGCGATATGTTCTGGGCGCCTTCGTTCTGGTTGGTATTGATATTGCCTGGCAGGCTCCTGGACTGGCCCCATCCTCCCTGACCGCCGGAGCGGAGGGCCTGGTAGAAATCTTCGTTGAAATTATTGACCCGGCGGGTGAAGACCAGCGTGTTGCCGTCGATGGTAATGGTAGGGTAATATTCGGAGACCTTGCTATTGACGCTGTCTCCCAGGTTGGCCGGTTCGAATTTATAGCCGGCCGTCTTGTTGCTGCGTTCGAATTCGAGGGCGAAGCTATAGCACTTTTTGCGGTATTCCCCCGCCTTGCGGCTGGTGGCGTTCAGGTTGGTGACGGTGAGAAAGGTATTGACGGCGTCCAGGGCCCTGGCAAATTCGCCTTTACCGGCCAGGTTGATGGAATAAGGAAGGTTATAATCCAGGAAATAGATGCTGTCGATGGCCTTTGCCTTGCTGTAATTATCGATGGCGCCCTGGTAGTTCTTCAGCTCACCGTACATGCCGGCGATGGAAAGGTAGGCGTCCTCGTACTTACTATCGATCTGGACGGCCTGTTGCAGTACCCGGATCCCTTCCGGAAAATTATCGGCCTGCGCCAGCTCCATGGCCTTCGTGTAGAGTTTGACGGCTTTTTTGTTCACTTTTTCAGGATCATATTGCGCGAAGGCGGACCAGGCAAACGAGCCGGACAGGAAGAGCAGGATAGTAGCGATGACGCGGTTCTTCATACAGGTAAGTTACAAATCAAAATCTAAAACGTATGTTATAAAGATTTATTAGTCAGGGGGCTAATTTTCAAGGCACCTGGATGTATTTATGCAGCTGGAGGGAGAACTCCCATTGGGGATGTTCTTTGATATAATCGATGATCAGGGGCGTGACGGTCCCGGATTTGCTCCATTCAGGCTGCAGGAAGAGCTTGCAGCCCGGCGCCACCTGGGCGGCGTATTGTTCGGCCCACTCGAAGTCCGACTTGTTGAAGATGACCACTTTCAGCTCGTTGGCCAGGGGAAGGATCTCGGGACGGGGAGCCTTGAACTTTTTGGGGGAGAGACAGATCCAGTCCCATTCGCCGCTGAGCGGCCAGGCGCCCGAGGTCTCGATATGGGTATTGAAGCCTGCCTGGTAAAGCCCGTCCGTCAGGGGGCCGCAGTCATGCATGAGCGGTTCTCCTCCCGTGATGACGGCCAGGCGGCCGGGATGGGCGGCGGCGCCCGCTACGATCTCGCCGACGGTCAGACGGGGATGAGCTTCGGCCTGCCAGCTCTCTTTTACATCGCACCATACACAGCCTACGTCGCAGCCGGCCAGGCGGATGAAATAGGCGGCCTTTCCCTGGTGGAAACCCTCTCCCTGGATCGTATAGAACGATTCCATGACGGGGAGGCTGATGGCGGTATCGACGCTGACAGGGGACATGTATCTATTTAAACGGTTCTTTGGGGTAATAAGTTCTAATATCTTCTTTCGGTCATTTCGGCCAGATCGTTGCCATTCCTTTCCTCGCAGGCGGTAAAGGTGTTTTTCATGAGGGCGGCGATGGTCATAGGGCCTACGCCCCGGGGAACGGGGGTGATATAGCTGCATTTGGGGGCGACCTCGTCGAATTTTACATCGCCTTTGAGGGCAAAGCCGCTTTTTTTCGAGGCGTCCGGTACGCGGGTGATGCCCACGTCGATAATGATCGCTCCTTCCTTCACCATATCGGCGGTGACGAATTCCGGTTTGCCCAGGGCCGCCACCAGGATATCGGCCTGGAGGCACAGCTCTTTCAGGTTGCGGGTATGGGAGTGGCAGATCGTTACGGTGCAATTGCCGGGGTTGGTATTGCTGCTCAGCAGGATGCTCATGGGCCGCCCTACGATATTGCTGCGTCCCACGACGACGGCATGCATGCCTTTGGTGTCGATCTTATAATGTTCCAGCAGCAGGAGGATGCCGTGGGGAGTGGCGGAAATAAAGGTAGGCAACCCCTGCACCATTTTTCCCACGCTGACGGGGTGAAACCCATCCACGTCCTTGGAAGGATGGATGGCATTGATCACTTTTTCATCCGAAATATGTTTGGGGAGGGGCAGCTGTACCAGGATGCCGTCGACGTCCAAATCATTATTGAGGTCCTCTATGACGGCCAGGAGCTTGTTCTCGCTGATGTCGGCTTCCAGGCGCAGGAGGGTGGATTTATAGCCTATTTCGGTGCAGGCCTTGACCTTGGCCCCTACATAGGTCTCGCTGGCGCCATTATTTCCGACCAGTACGGCGGCCAGGTGGGGGATCTTTTTGCCTTCTGTCGTCCATTGTGCTATTTTCATCCTGAGCTCTTCCTGAAGGGTCCGCGAAACGAATTGTCCGTCTAATAATTGCATGGCGCAAAGGTACAAAAGGGAATCTTCCATGCAATGAAAACATCAGCGAAGGTCGGTTTGTAGAATTATAAAAATAATTATACTTATTAAATCGGGAATAATTTTCGTTTTACATATATAAATGCCCGCCGGTGCCTAATTGTAATTATTTGATATATAAAAGATCACCTTTAAACCCCCTCCATTTTACCCCCTGTACTCCCTTATCAGCGTGGGTCGGACGATCCTGGCCCCGCACATGCTCCTTCCTGTCAAATCGAAGACTGCCAAGGGTATAAGCGATATTTAATTAAAAAATATATGAAATTCGGTGCAGCGTTTAACAAAAAAAGCTTTGTTAAAAAATGCTAATTAAAAGTTAACATTTTTTTTGCCGGAATAGAAAGTTCGCATAATTTACGGTCCTCAACTAAAACTCACAGTCACATGAGAAAATTTCTATCACTGTTTACAGTGCTGGTACTACTATCTGTATTGGCATTCTCCCAAACAAAAACTGTCACAGGCAGGATCACGGATCAACAAGGTCAGCCTGTCCCCTTCGCAACGATCAAGATCAAAGGAACTAAAGTAGGTACGGCCGCCGACGGCGATGGAGCCTTTTCCATCAAAGCCAGGACCGGCGACGTATTGATAGTAAGCGGCGCCGGCCTTTCCGTCAAGGAAGCGACCGTTGGCGAGTCCGGTCCCGTGATCGTGCAGGTTTCCCGCAAAGAGTCCAATCTGACCGAAGTGGTCGTTACGGCCCTCGGTATCCAACGGCAGGCTAAGGAGCTGGGTTATTCCACCGCCAAAGTCACCGGTAAGGACCTTACCCAGGCAAAACCCATCAGCGCCGTCAACGGTCTGACCGGTAAAGTATCCGGTCTTCAGATCAATACGGTGAACAACGGCCTTTTCGCCCCCACCCGCGTTACCCTGCGCGGCAACCGGTCACTCACCGGTAACAACCAGCCCCTCATTGTCGTGGACGGGGCCATCTTTTACAATGATATCAGCACCCTGAACCCCGACGATATCGTCGATATCACGGTATTGAAGGGGTCCAGCGCCTCGGCCGTCTATGGCTCGGATGCCTCCAACGGGGTCATCCTCGTGACGACCAAGAAAGGCACCCGGGGCAAGGCCAATATCACTTTTGCCTCCACCGTACAGGCGGAAAAAGTGGCTTATATGCCCGCTTTCCAAACCCGTTTCGGCGCCAACGGCGGCGAACAGTTCGTCAATGACTTCAATGATCTCCGCTCCAACGTGCCTTATGAGAACCAGGCTTATGGTCCTGAGTTCCGCGCTGGCGCGATGGCCCCCATCGGCCGTCCCGTATTCGACGGTACGTATTATTCTGTTCCTTACTACCCTGTAAAAAACCAGAAAAAGGACTTTTTCAATACGGGGATCACCACCCAGAACAGCTTCTCCTATAGCGCCGGTGACGAAAGCAGCCGCTTCTTCCTCAGCGCCCAGGATATCACCAGTAAAAGCACCATGCCCGGTGATAAGGGCCGCAGGGATGCCTTCCGCGTAGGCGGTTCCAAGACCAGCGGTATCTTCTCCGCCGATTACTCCCTGTCCTATGTATACAGGACCAAGGACCAGGTAACGAATGGCGCTACGGTATATGACAACCTGCTGAATACTCCCGTCAATATCCCCATCACCGCCCTGAAGGACTGGAAGAACAACAAGTTCGCTACGGTGGACGGATACTATAATGACTATTACACGAACCCTTATTGGACCATCGCCAATAACAGGACCCAGACCACGGACCAGAACCTGACCGGTAATGTGCACCTGAACCTGCGCCCCCTGTCCTGGCTGAACTTCTCCTACCGCTTGTCCTTGAGCTACAAGAACGGCCGGAACGAGCAGAAGAACAACGACCTGAACTATTCTACTTTTGCCGCCAAGAACAGCACCCTGGTGTTGTATCCGAATGCGAACGGTACGGGCGTCGACTCTGTTATCGAAGCGCCCAAGTACAATGCCAGCCAGGGTAACGCACAGGCGACCTATTCTACCTGGACCAATAACAATATGCTGGTCACCTCCGATTTCGTGGCTACGATCAATAAGGATATCACCCGGGATCTGAACCTCCGGATCACCCTGGGTACTACCTACCTGGACAATAAGATCAACCAGACCTACATCAATGCCAACTCCCTTTTCTTCCCCGTGTTCAACGTGAATAACCTCACGGGTATCCCCGGATTGGGCGGCTCGGCTAACAATACCAATAACAGCAACTACACCGAAGAGGCCCGTAAACTGGGTTATTTCGCGGAAGCGACCGTGGGTTGGAAGAATTTCGCCTGGCTGCACGGCGCCTATCGTACGGATATCGACTCCCGCCTGTCCAAGGACAATCGATACATCCCCTATTATGATGTGGACGCCTCCTTGTCCCTGAGCGATATGATCCCTTCGATCGCCAACGGTAAGATCGTGAACTTCGTAAAGGTTCGCGCGGCGCACTCCCTTACGGGTAACGTATCGGCGATCGGTTTTGGCTCTGCCTTCATCGCGGACGGAGCTTATGCTACCGTGCCTACCCTCGGTACGGCTACAGGCTTCCCCTTTAACGGGCTCGGCGGTTTCCTGCTGAACAATACGATCGCCAACCCCAATATCAAACCTGAAAAAGTAACGGAAAATGAAGTGGGCCTGGAACTGGGCATGCTGGAGAACCGACTCTCCCTGGTCGTTGCCGCATACCAGTCCGAACTGAAGGACGGTATCGTATACGCCTCCATCCCCAACTCCAGCGGATTTACCAAAGCGCTGGTGAATGCCGCCAACACAAGGAACAGGGGCTTGGAAACAGAGCTCTCGTTCAATGTTATAAAAACGAAGAATCTCAACTGGGTCTTTAAAACGAACTATACTTACAATGAGAGCAAGGTCATCGCGATCAATGGCAACCAGCAGTCCCTGGGCGGCATATCCCCCGGCAACGCCAATGCCTTTGCCGTGCTGAACCAGCCCTTCCCCGTCATCGAGACCTATGATTGGGTAAGAGACGCACAGGGCAAAGTGATCGTTGACGGCGTTACCGGTCTTCCCAAGCAGGCTACCGCTCTGTCCGTATTGGGTCAGGCTAATCCCAAGCACATCCTGGGTTTCAATACTACCGTTACCTGGAAGAATTTCACCTTCAGCGCAACGGCCGACTATCGCGGCGGTTACAAGATCTTTAACGCCATGGGCCAATCCCTGGACTTCACGGGCAATGGTCTGACCTCTGCCGAAACGGGCCGTCAGCATTTCGTATTCCCCAACTCTGTTATCGTAGTGAACGGCAAATCCGTTCCCAATACCAATGTAGTGGTGGATGACGCGAACTTCAACTTCTGGCCCGGTACCTACAGGGCCGTAGGCGCCAACTACGTAGTAAGCGCCAGTGCATGGAAATTAAGGGAAGTGGCCATCAGCTATGATTTCCCCCGTGCATGGTACGCTCCTACCAAGATCGTGCAGCATGCGACCTTCACGCTCTCCGGCAGGAACCTCCTGATGATCAGGCCTTCCACCAACAAATGGACAGATCCTGAGTTCAGCGAAGACACCAGCAATGCCGTTGGCAGGACCGGTGAAGGACAAGCGCCTCCGACCCGTATCGTAAGCGCTACGCTGTCTATCCAGTTTTAACCCATTTTAATTGTATTAAAATAAAAGAACTATGTTACTACGAATAAAAACCTCTTTCTTTCTATTGGCCGCCCTCTTGCTGATCGTATCAGCGGGCTGTAAGAAGGGAACGTTCGATATCAACAGTCCGAACCCCAACCAGCCTTCCAGCGTATCTCCGCAGTTCATTCTTTCAGCGGCCCTGGGTATTACGGCGAACAGCTCTTTCAATGCCGGCTACCCGGACTTTGCCAACCGTTACATGGGCTATTGGGCCTTCAGCGGCGATTTCGGCGGATATGGCACCGAAGCTACCTACAATATCACGTCGGCTTATGCCTCCAATAACTGGGACGTAGTGTATAGCTCGGCCCTGGTAAATTACCGGTTCATTGCCACGAACTCCACCAAGGACCCCAAACAGGTGAACTACCTGGCGATCGCCAAGATCATGCAGTCCTTCCATTTCCAGCGCCTGGTGGACAGCTACAATAACGTACCTTATAGCGACGCCCTGAATGGCGGTGTGCAGAACTACCCGAAATTCGACGATGCCAAAGCGGTGTATACCAGCATCATCAAGCAACTGGACAGCGCGATCCAACTGATCAAGGCCGCTCCCGGGAATGCTGATAATCCTGCCAAATACGACGCCATGTTCGGCGGCACGATGACCAAATGGGTAAAATTCGCCAACACACTGAAACTGAAGATCCTGCTGAATCTCACCCAGACGGCCGACGGTCCTGCCCTGGCAAAAGCCGAACTGGCGGGCCTTAGCGACGGCGACTTCCTGGTTGCCGGCGAAGATGCGGCGATCAATCCCGGCTATTCCAATTCGTCCACGGCACAGCAGAACCCCTTGTGGCAGAATATAGGTTATGCCACGAATGGCTCACCCACCAGCGGCAATGCCTTCAACAGGGCGAATTCCTATGCCGTTAATTTCTATCTCAATACCAACGATCCCAGGGCCAAACGTTTCTACGATACGACTGCTGCGGGTCTCATCAAAGGAAGGGTCTATGGCAGCACGGACGGGTCGGAACATAATACGAACGTCTCCGGAATGGGCAAAGGTGTCCTGCAAGCCGCCTCCCAGTCCGCGATCATCCTGCCCGCTTTCGAAAGCCTGTTCTTCCAGGCCGAGGCTCAGGTGCGCGGTTACCTGACAGGCACCAACAGCGCCCCCGATGTACTCTACAAAGCGGCCGTCAAGGAATCTTTCCGCCTGCTCTGGGCCAATGTGGCTTCTTTCGACTATGGAGCGGCAGCTGCTGCTTATGTTTCTCAGGCCGATGCACGGGTGAGCTGGACCGCCGCTCCCGACAAGATCGCACTGATCATCACGCAGGAATGGGCAGCCCTGAATATGTACGATCCTTATACCTCCTGGAACAACTGGAGGCGCCTGGGGATCCCCAATGACCTGCCGATCTCCGTCTATCCGGGCACTACCGCTAACCATATCCCTATCCGCCTGTTATATACGACGAACGAGTATAGCTATAATGCGGCAAATACCAATGCACAAGGCACCATCAGCCCCATTACGTCGAAGATATTCTGGATGCCCTAATACAAATCAATCTAATTAGATAATTATGAAAAAAGTAATCATATTAATTCCCGCCTTCCTGATGCTGATCCTGACGGGATGTTTGAAAGATAAGCCTAACAACGATTTTAGTACGATCGGCTATGTGGCGGAGATCACCACGGCCAGCGTGAATGCAACGCCCAATGCGCCTTCCAGCGGTCTGGCATTTTTCGGAGGAGCTACCCTGAGCTTCATCGGGGCGCCCGATCCGGATACCGTGTCCTTTACGGTCAATATCGCTTCGCCTTACCCTCCCACCAAGGATATCGCACTGACCCTGGACATCGATCCGGCTGCCATGGCCTCCTATAATGCCGATCCCACCCACCTGCAATACACGGCCTTCCCCGATTCGACCTTTACATTCTCCGTCAAGACGGGAACTATCAAAGCCGGCCACCGGCTGGATACCTTCTACGTCGTCTTCTACCCCGGGAAGGTAGATCCTGCGGGAAGTTATATGCTCCCCATCAGCATCAAGACGGCTACCGGGGTTACGGTCAGCGCCAACCTCAGCACCATCTATTTCCATGTCGTGGGTAACCCCATTGCCGGTAGCTATAACTGGGATTTCACCCGGTTTAACGCTACGGACAGCACCGGGGCCAACAGCGGACAATTCACCGATGTGACCGCCTTCATCCCCAATTCTCCCACGAATGTGGAAGTTGCCAGCGGTTATTATATCGGCCCCCGATATGAGATCAATTTTACCAATACCGGCGGTGTCCTGAGCAATTTCACGGTAGCCTTTAACAAGGACGATGTCGACCAGATGACGACCGGCGGCGTGACGATCACGGACGGCCCCCGTTTCCTGATCGCCGACCCGGTGAACAAGGTATTCTACCTGCAGTACCAGGCCAGTACCAGCACCGGCCCCCGGTATGTCCTGGATAAATTCTACCGATAGATTAAAGAAATATTAATATCTGGTTTTCCGGATTATTTAAAGGCTATCCCTCCCCCGGGGATAGCTTTTTTTTGTTAACTTTAAGGGTATTAAATCATGAGAAAACTAAGCTTTATGAAACGTTCCTTCCTGTTATTCACAGCGGGTCTTATATCCGTACATGCTCTCCGGGCCCAGAGCAGCGCAGGCGCGCAGGCCGTCGACAATTCCTTCCAGGAGTTCACGCACAACCTGTCCGTTAACGGCAGCGCCCGGGCCGTCACCACCATCACCGCTTTTTCCAGCAAGGAAGACACCAAGGGCAGCCGCTACCTCTTCGACCATTGGGTGAACGGCAGCGCGGTCAGCACGATGAAGGATGTCTCCGTCAACAGCCAGAGCCTTTTATTCAACTACGACAAGATCACCCACAACCTCTTCATCACCCAGGACAAGAAGACGGTGGTGGAAGTAGATAAGAACCAGCTCCAGTCCTTCACCCTCCGGAGCGATAACGGGCAGGAGTACACGTATGAGCGCGCGAACCTCATTAACACGGACCAGTTCTTCCAGCCGCTGGTAAAGAACACGGATAAGTATACTTTGTACAAGCTGGTGAAGACGAAATTTAAAAAGGCCGATTATCATTCGGACGGCCTGACGGAATCCGGCAATAACTATGACGAGTACCTGGAAACAAGCGAATATTATATCGTACTGCCCGGTGGAAAGGACTATAAGAAGATCGACCTGAAGAAAAAGGCCGTCAAGGACGCACTGACCGCGGATGCTTCGAAAGTGAACGATTATTTCTCCTCGCATAAATATGACGATGTCAACGAGACCTTCCTGAAGGGATTGGTAGTGTCACTTAACCAATAGCGTTATGGACCGGTCCCGGACCGTCTGCCGCCGTTGGGATGCCCTCCCTGTACAATAATGAAAAAGCCTGTCTGCACGACAGGCTTTTTTCGTACCCGATTTCACGCCGTTAGTAAAATTATTCCCGCCATTAATAAACCGGCTACCCGCCGATGGGTGGTTTAGCACCCGGTAGCAAAGTTAATCCCCCTTATTTTGTAAGGTACACAACGCAGAGGGTTCGTGACTGGCCCCCTGCGTTCGTATGCACCAAACTGACTGTAATAGGTTTAGTTGATTACGTAATAGTTTTAGTTGATCATTAATTTTAGAAAATTAAAACCGAAACTCATGAGAAAATCTCTAACACTCCTGGTAGTGCTAGTACTAACGACTGCGTTATCTTTCGCGCAAGCGATCGTCGTGACCGGCAAGGTCACCGATCAGCAAGGGGCAGCGATCCCTTTCTCCACTATCAAGATCAAGGGCGGTAAAGGCGGCTCCAGCGCCGACGCCGAAGGTAATTTTTCCATCAAGGTTAATCGTGGGGATGTACTGATCGTTTCAGGAACGGGCATCACCACCAAAGAAGTGACCGTTGGCGACGAACGCGTGCTGACCATACAGGCGGCCCGCAATACGTCCGCACTGACGGAAGTGGTCGTAACGGCCCTGGGCGTTCAACGCCAGGCCAGGGAACTGGGCTATTCTACGGCCAATATCAATAACAAGGCGCTGGTGCAGGCAAGGTCGGTGAACGTGCAGCAGGCGTTGAACGGGAAAGTGTCCGGCCTGAATATCTCCACTGTCAACAGCGGGGTCTTCGAAAATTCCAAGATCAATATCCGGGGCCTTCGTTCCCTGACAGGCAACAACTCCCCCATGCTGGTCGTGGACGGTGCGCCTACCCAGCTGAGCTTCCTGTCCACGATCCCTCCCGATGACGTGGCGGACCTGACAGTGCTGAAAAGCGCGGCATCGGCGGCCATCTACGGACCGGACGCCGTGAACGGCGTGATCGTCATTACCACCAAAAGAGGCGGTAAGAAGCCCACGATCACCTTCAGCTCGACCGTACAGGCGACGAAAGTATCTTTCTTCCCCAAACTGCAGCATTCATTCGGACAGGGCGCCGGCGAAACGACGGACCCTTTCGGAAATTACGATTATATACCGTTCGAGAACCAGCAGTTCGGACCCAAATTCGACGGTTCCATCAAGCCGATCGGCGTAGTCCTGGAAGACGGCAGCCAGCAGATGGGCCCTTACAATGACAGCCATTTCAAGGACAAGATCAAATTCTGGAATACGGGGCTTACTGCACAGAATTCAGTCAGCGTAGCCGGCGAAGATTTCTACCTCAGCGTGGAAGACGCCAATATCAAGGGCCTGGTGCCGGACGATGTCAACCGTCGCACCAGCCTGCGGTTCAACGGCGGAAAGAAATACAATAATTTCTCCGTCAATTATGGCCTGAACTATGTCCTCAATAATTTCAATGTCATCAACGAGAGCGGTTTCAAGGCCAGTTTCCCGGGTGCTTACAACGGGGGACTTTTCTTTCTCATCGAACAGGTGGCTTCCAATGTGCCCCTGCTGAGCTACAAGGACCTGAACAGCAAATAT
>Ga0307517_10002728_pt1 | contig 28176 bp, 14 predicted proteins | sample 23_EM_MG_FD_194515 | JGI IMG/M metagenome (GOLD analysis project Ga0307517, IMG submission 194515) | Populus trichocarpa ectomycorrhiza microbial communities from riparian zone in the Pacific Northwest, United States - 23_EM | ecosystem: Host-associated > Plants > Roots > Unclassified | place... | reverse complement strand
AACTGGCGGATGGGGCGCCGGGCAGCTCGCCCCAGATCAGGATCAGGGGTATCGGCAGTATTTCCGCCGGGGTGGATCCCCTCTATGTCGTCGATGGTTTTCCGACAGATAATATACAAACCCTGAACCCCAATGACATCGAAAGCTTCGATATTCTTAAGGACGCCTCTGCGACGGCCATTTACGGATCCCGTGGTTCCAACGGCGTCGTGATCATCAATACGAAGAGAGGCGCTACGGGAAAGCCGAAAGTTAGCTTCGATGCCTATTACGGTCAGCAAAAAGTGACCAGGGAGCCTAAGTTCTTCAATGCGAAGGAACAGGCCACCTATTATTATAATTCCATCCGGAACAGGAACCTCGACCTGGGCAACAACGTTACCGGCGATCCGTCCACCTGGGCGATCAGGGTGCCGCAAACGGCCCTGGATGTTATTTCCGGAAAGAATACCAACGATGTCAGCGCGCTGGATGCCGTATTGCGGACGGCGCCCCAGACCAGTTATAACCTGGCCGTTTCCGGCGGCAACCAGGCCGTCAAATATGCCATCAGCGGAGAATATATGGACCAGGATGGGATCATCCTGAACAGCAATTTCAAAAGATATTCCCTCCGGGCCAATTTCGATGCGCAGATCAACGATCGCCTCTCCCTGAAACTGAATATCAACCCCTCCTTTACCAGCAATAAGAACGTCATCGCTGGCGGCGGCACTTCCACCAACGGTGGCGGAGCAGGCGCATCGACCAGCATTATCGGTTCGGCGACATCGGCCCAGCCTTACTATCCCTTATATAATCCTGACGGATCGTATTTTGTCTACCAGACCATCGATGCGTCCACCGACCTGAACAATCCTTTGGCGCTGGCCCTGGAAAAGAAGGATTATGCGACGAGGACGCGGATACTGGCGAATTTCAGCGCCGAGTATAAAATAACGAAGGACCTGCGGGTGAATGTGCTGTTCGGCGCGACCTCGAATAGCTTCAAGGAATCCGCCTTCACGCCCAAGCTGCCTGTATTTCTCAACAATCCTGCCGTCGGCACAGATACCGCTTTTTCGGGTTATAACTGGCTGGCGGAATATACGGCGAACTATAATAAGAGCTTCGGCAAGCATAATATCGCCGCCCTGGTGGGCTATACGGTGCAGGAAGATGTCAACAACCAGAATGTCCTTAGCAGCAATAACTATCCCAACAACCTCGTACCCTATCTCAGCGCTGTTAGCGGGATCATCACCTCCGGCAGCGCCTCTAAAGAGGAATGGTCGATCCTGTCCCAATTGGCGAGGGTGAACTACAATTATGACGGCAGGTTTTTCGTAACGGCTTCCTTTCGCCGGGACGGATCTTCCCGGTTCGGCGCCAACAACAAATATGGCGTTTTCCCGTCTGCCGCGGTGGCATGGCGGGTGTCTAACGAAAACTTCTTTAAGAATATAGATGCCATCAGCGAATTGAAAATACGCGCCAGCTATGGCAAGACGGGGAATAATAATATCGGGAATTATGCCAGCGTATCCACTGTCAACTATGTCAAATATGCCAACGGCGGGGTAGCCATCGGCGGCTTTGTCCCCGGCGCTATCCCCAATCCCGACCTGACCTGGGAAACGCAACAGCAGTTCAACGGGGGTATCGATGTAGGCTTTTTCAAAGGTCGCCTGAATATTACCGTGGATCATTTCGTTGCCACCAACAAGGACCTCTTACTGAATGTAAACGTGCCTACTGCTTCGGGATTCGGTACGGCCCTGCAGAATATCGGAGAAGTGAGGAACACTGGCTGGGAGTTCGTCGTGAGTTCGCTGAACACGAACGGAAAGTTCAAATGGACGACGGATTTCAATGTCTCCGCCTATAAGAATAAGGTCGTCAAATTGGGACCTTCCGGTGATGATATCATCTCGGGAAATAATATCACCCGTATCGGCCAGCCTATCGGAATGTTCTATGGGTATATCGCGGACGGGATCTTTAAGAACGCCGCGGAACTGGCGGCGGGTCCTATCTACAACAAGGGACTGGCCGATGAGACAAAGGCCGGGGACATACGGTTCAAGGATGTGAGCGGTCCGAACGGGAAACCCGATGGCCTGATCACCAGCGATGATCTTACGATCATGGGTACTCCCTATCCTGATTTTTATTATGGGATGACGAACCGGTTCTCCTACCAGAATTTCAGCCTCAGCGTCAATATCGCCGGCTCGCACGGAGCGCAGATCTATAACAACGCGATGTTGATCTACCGGCTTATCCGCAGCCGGAGCAGGACCCTGACGACAGAACTGAATTACTGGAAGTCGGAGACGGACCCCGGCGATGGCAAAACGGTGCGGCCGGATGATGTTCCCAGGGGTGGACTTCGCCTGGCAAGCACGAGGTATATGGATAACGGATCTTATCTAAGGGTCAATAATATAGCCTTCAGTTATATCCTGCCTGACAAGATCACCAGCAAGCTGAAGCTTAATTTGCTGAGGGCCTATATCAGCGCCACCAATCCTTTTACCGTCACCAAGAATCTTTCCTTCAATCCCGATGTCAGCAACAGTGGCAGCGCGCTGAACCCGGGCATCGATAACAATAACTATCCTTTACCAAGGAGCATTCTTGTAGGCCTGAATATATCTTTTTAGGAAAACCAGGGGAATAAAACATTAATAATGAAAATCATGAAAAATATAATCATCATACTGTTGCTGGCAGCCGGGACCGTCCTGTCATCCTGCAGTAAGAGCTTTATCGAGAGGAATCCTTTGTCTTCTGCAACGACGGATGTCCTGTATAAGACGGATAAGGATTACCAGGATGCTATTATCGGAGCTTATGCGGCCTTGAGGAATCAATATGCCAATATGTGGCAGTTTGGCGACCTGCGTGGGGACGATGCCTTTATACAGGTCTCCAACCAGCCTACCTCCACGAATGTGGATCTTTTTTCCATCAACAGCAGCGACGGCCTGTTGAACAATACCTGGGCGAATTATTATATCCTGGTCAATCTTTGCAATAATATCCTCGACAAGATCGCCAAGGCGGACCCGAACGTTATCAAGAACAAGGATCGTTATATCGGTGAGGCGGAATTCCTCCGGGCGCTGTCGTATTTCGACCTGGTGAGGATCTTCGGTGATGTCCAGCTGATCACGAAGGTCCCTACGGTGGACGAGGTCATGAAGACCCCCCGTACGGCTGCCACCAAAGTATATTCGGATGTGATCCTCAAGGACCTGGCGGATGCGGCGGCCAAGCTGCCCCTGGTATGCACCGGCACGGAAGTGGGAAGGGCTACGAAGGGCGCGGCCCTTGCGATCCTGGGAAAGGCCTACCTGACCATCAAGGATTTTGTCAATGCCCAGGCTGCCTTGCAGGGCCTGACCAAGGCCCCCTATACCTATGCGCTGCTCCCCAATTACAACGACCTGTTCGACTATACGAAAAATGAACATCACAGCGAATACATCTTCGACATCGAATACGAGGAAGGGCTGGGCGGCCTGGGAAGCCCCTGGACCAATGGTTTCATGCCGAATGTTACGGCCCTGCTCAATTATTATAATATCAAGGGCGGCTTCGGGGAGAATATTTGCCCGACCCTGTCCTTCGTCAATCTCTGGCAGCCGGCAGATAAACGAAAAGATATCAGCGTGCAGTGCTGCGGTATGTGGAAGAACCCGACCACGGGCGTCGTCACTACCTTCAGTTCCCAGACCAGCCAGTCCTTTACCCTGAAATATGCCACCGCCGTCGGAGCGCAGAACGATAGCAAGGCGAACTGGAAAGTGATCCGTTATGCCGACGTGTTATTGATGTATGCGGAAGCCCTTAATGAGAATGGCAAGACGGATTCGGCGCTTGTGCCCCTGAATCTGGTCCATAACAGGGCCGGGCTAACGACCATCGCCAGCCTGCCGCAGGCCCAGATCCGCGATAGTATCGCCATAGAAAGGAGGTTCGAGCTTTCATTCGAGGGCCACCGCTGGTTCGACCTGGTAAGGACGGACAAGGCCCTGCAATATTGCGCCCCCGTGGGAATGCAGGCTTATATGACCGTTTTCCCCGTGCCCTTAAGCCAGGTAAAGGTCATTAACAATGCCTCCATCTTCAAGCAGAACCAGGGTTATAATTGAAAATTAATGTCTGTTCAACGGTTATTTTTTTAAATTACTATCTAAACGAAGATTATGTATAGAAGGCAGTTCATTAAGAATACCGGCCTGATCGGGGGAGGATTGGCGATCGGAGGGTCATCCGTTTTGGGCAGCCCGGGGAAATGGCCGCAGGACGGGCAACCCTGGTTCGGGAAGTCCATGCGGTGGGCGCAGCTCGCCTTCGTGGAGAACGATCCTGGCCGGTTCGATCCTGATTTCTGGCTCAGCTATTTCAAAAAGATCCATGCGGACGGCGTGTTATTGAGCGCAGGCGGTGTCGTAGCCTTTTATCCGACCGACGTGCCCCTTCATCACCGGAGCGATACGCTGGGTAATTCCAATCCATTGGGAACGATGGTGGAAGGATGCCGCAAAATGAATATGTCGGTGATCCTGCGGACGGACCCTCATGCAGCCCGGCAGGATGTCTATGATCAGCACCGCGACTGGATCTCCGTTACGGCCGACGGCAAGCAGCGGCGGCATTGGGCCAACCCGGATCTATGGGTCACCTGTGCGTATGGTCCTTATAATTTCGAGTTCATGACGAAGGTGAACCAGGAGATCATGGAGCGTTTTAAGCCGGACGGCATCTTTTCCAATCGCTGGGGCGGCCATGGCATCTGTTACTGTGAACATTGCATACAAAATTTCAAGGCTTTTTCCGGTATGGAATTACCTCGTACCGAAGACCGCCTGGACCCCGTGTTCCATAAATGGGCGGAGTGGCGGATCGAAAGACTGAAAGAGCTCTGGTATCTCTGGGATGCCGGGATCCGCCAACAGCGGCCGGATTCGCGCTTTATCCCCAATGGGTTCCCGGATAAGGTATTGACGGGTAAGGGTTCCGATTTCTTTTTTGCGGATCAGCAGGCCCGGAGCGGTGTCATCCCGCCATGGGCCAACGCCAGGGGCGCCAAGGAGACAAGGGCTACCCTGGGCATGAAGCCGCAGGTCGGTATCTTCAGTGTCGGCGTGGAGGAGGAATTCCGATGGAAGGATTCCGTGCAAAGCGATCCTGAAATAAGGATCTGGGTGGCAGAAGGCGTCGCCAACGGGCTGCTGCCCTGTTTCGTAAAGTTCGGTGCGGTGCTCTACGATAAGCGCTGGCTGAATACCGTGAGTGATCTCTACCAGGTCTACTACCGATCGGAAAAATACCTCCGTAACACGGCGTGCCTGGCAAGGGTAGGGTTGGTGTATTCGGAGCAGACCGACCATAAATATGGCGGTAAAGCCTGGCAGCAAAAGATCAGGGACCATTCCAACGGCATGTACCATGCGCTGGTGGAAGCCCGGGTGCCTTTCGAGATGGTGAACGACCGTCTCTTCGACGCTGAAAGCCTGAAACCCTATAAGTTGTTGATCCTACCTAATATTGCGGCCTTGTCAGACAAGCAATGCGATGAGCTGCGGAAATTCGTCGAACGGGGGGGCAGCCTGGTAGCGACCTTCGAGACCTCACTTTATAATGAGGAAGGCGTTCAGCGGGCGGATTTTGGCCTGTCCGATATTTTTGGCGTATCTTTTAACAAGAAGGTGGAAGGGCCCATGCGCAACAGCTATCTGAAGTTCAAGGCCGACCGGGCCACCGGGAAATTCCATCCGGTGTTGAAGGGATTGGAGGACGCTTACCGCACCATCAATACCATTTACCAGGTCGATGTGACCCCGAAGGCCAGTTTCCCCAGCCCTGTCACGCTGGTCCCGACCTACCCGGACCTTCCCATGGAAGACGTTTATCCCAGGGTAGAGGATACGGACACCCGCGAGATCTATCTGAGAGAGGTAGGACAGGGAAGGGTGGTATATATTCCGGGAGACCTCGACCGGAGTTTCTGGCAGATCATGAACAGGGATCACGGGAAGCTATTGAGCAATGTTTTCGAATGGGCTCTGAATGAAGAACCCATCGTATCGTCGGAAGGACCGGGTGTTATGGACATCACGGCCTGGCGGCAGCAGCATTCCATGACGGTGCACCTGGTGAACCTGACGAACCCGATGATGATGAAGGGACCTTTCAGGGAACTGATACCGGTAGAAGCGAAGGTGAGCATCAAAGTGCCGGAGAATGCGAAAGTGACGGGGGTACATTTGCTGATGGCGGACAAAAGTCCCGTGTATGAAATGAGCAAGGGTAAAGTGATCGTAACCGTCCCAAAGATCAAAGATCATGAGATCGTGGCGCTGGACCTGGCATAACCTGTCTTATATACCAACCAATAAAGCTATGAACTGGACGCAAGTTACGAATCCCTTTAATAATATTCTTTTGTCGGCATTGGTGGCGGTGGTGCCTATCCTATTCATATTCTGGGCCCTGATCATTAAAAAGATGAAGGGTTACCAGGCCTGTTTGTCGACGACGGTCCTTGCCCTGCTCATTGCGGTCCTCGTATACGGGATGCCCCTGAAGCTGGCGCTGTTGTCCACGATCAATGGCGGCTTGTACGGATTGTTCCCTATCTGCTGGATCATTATTTCAGCGGTCTTTCTTTTCAATGTCACGATAAAGAGCGGACAATTCGAGGTCATCAAGCATTTTATGGCGTCGATCACTTCGGACAGGAGGATACAGGCGTTGCTGATCGCTTTTTCATTCGGCTCATTCCTGGAGGGAACGGCGGGATTCGGGGCGCCTGTAGCCATCACGGCCGCGATGCTGGTAGGGCTGGGCTTCAATCCCATGTATGCCGCCGGCATTTGCCTGATCGCCAATACGGCCCCTGTTGCGTTCGGGGCCATCGGCATCCCGATCACGGTCGCGTCACAGGTCACGGGCATTCCTGAAATGGCGATCTCCCAGATGGTGGGCAGGACCCTCCCGGTCCTTTCCCTGGTGCTGCCCTTTTACCTGATCATCCTCATGTCCGGCGTTAAAAAGGCCGTAGAGATCTGGCCGGCCATTCTCGTATCGGGGCTTTCCTTTGCCTTGCTGCAATGGTTCACTTCCAATTACCTGGGACCGGCGCTGCCGGACGTCTTTGCGGGACTGGGGTCCATCGTGATCCTGGTGATCTTCCTGAAATTCTGGAAACCGAGGAAGGTCTGGCATTTCAGCCACGAGACCCCGCCTACGATCGATACACATATCAGCTATCCGGCCGGGCAGATCCTCCGGGCCTGGTCCCCTTTTATATTACTGACGATCATGATCATCGCCTGGGGACTGCAGCCTATCAAGGATACCTTGAATGTGGCGGGCCAGGTACAGTTCGAAATGCCGGGCCTGCATAACGTCATCCGGGATACCAAGGGCAACCTGATGGCGCATATTTTTAAGTTCAATTACCTGTCGGCTGCCGGAACGGCCATCTTTATCGCGGCCCTGATCTCGGTCCCGCTGGTCGGGATGAGCCTCGGGCAAGGGGTGAAGACATTCGGCGCTACGCTGAAGCAGCTTAAGTTCCCCATTCTCACCGTCGCCAGCGTACTGGGATTCGCCTATATCGTGAACGATTCGGGCATCACCATCACCATTGCGGATGCCCTGGCCAATACGGGTCCTCTCTTTCCTTTCTTCGCCCCCATGCTGGGATGGCTGGGGGTATTCATTACCGGCAGCGATACTTCCGCCAATGCTTTATTCGGCAAGCTGCAATTTGCGACGGCCAGCTCCATCGGGGTAGACCCGGTCGTGACGGTAGCGGCCAATGTCTCCGGGGGTGTGGTGGGAAAGATGATCTCGCCTCAATCCATTGCCGTCGCGGCGGCGGCGGGAGGGTTGATCGGCAAGGAGTCCGGCCTGTTCCGGTTCACCGTGAAGCATAGCTTCTTCATGCTGATGCTGATCTGCTGCATCGTGCTGGCGCAGGCTTATATCTTTAAATGGCTGATACCTTCCTATCATATGATCGATAATAAAAAAGTGGCTGCAGCCGTCGACCCTTCGAAGGGGACGACCTACCTGCTGGTCTTGCTGGGCGTATTGATCGTATTGGCCCTGGTGGTGTTCGTGGCCGGGAAAAAACCTTCTTCCAAAGCCCCTGTTCCCAATCAAGCATAAAAAATAGAGATCAGATATGAATGAACCAATGAGAAAATACATGAAGGTGGGCCTGGTCCATTTCATGGCTTATCCATCTACCATCAAGGGAGAAGGACCTGTAGTGGAGACGATCAGGAAAGTAGTGCTGGACGATTATTTTTCCGCCATCGAGCTGACAACGGTCAAAAGCAAGGAAGACCGACTGGCCGTTAAAAAAATGCTCGATACCTCCCATATGACCTGGACCTATGGTGGCCAGCCCCGGCTGTTGACCACCGGCATGAATATCAACGACCTGAACGAAGAAGGCAGGCAGAAGGCCCTGACCAACCTGAAAGAAGGAGTGGACGAGGCCTATGAGATCGGCGCTTCCGGCTTTGCCTTCCTAAGCGGCAAATACGAAGAGGCGACCAAAGAACAGTCTTTCCGGGCGCTGGTGAAGTCCACCAACGAACTGTGCGCTTATGTGAAGAGCAAGGGAAGCATGAAGGTCTCTCTGGAAGTATTCGATTACGATGTCGATAAGAGAAGCCTGATCGGCCCGGCGGACCTTGCCCTTCGCTATGCAAAGGAAGTAAGAAAGGAGCACGATCATTTCGGCCTCATGGTCGACCTGAGCCATATCCCCCTCATCCATGAGACGATCGAGGAATCCATCCTGCCCGTAAAAGACTATATCGTTCACGCCCATATCGGCAACTGCGTCGTACAAAGTCCCGATATGCCAGCCTATGGGGATGTCCATCCACGCTTTGGATTTCCCAATGGAGAGAACGATGTGGAGGAGGTCGCTCATTACCTGCGCGTCCTTTTCGACATCGGGTTCCTGAATGATAAAAACCCTCCCATCGTCAGCTTCGAGATCAAGCCTTTCGGGGAGGAAGATCCGGACATCGTCATTGCGAATGCCAAGCGCACGCTGAATGAAGCATGGGCCAGGTTATAAAACAACAGATAGATCATTATCGTAACGAGGAGGATGCCATCATGAAAATAGAAAACCTGCGATCATTGTTCCTGCCCTGCCTGCTGCTTTTAGCAGGATCCCTGCCTCTGTACAGCCAAAGAAAAGCGGGAAATCCCCTGGACCACCTGCCTGCCAATATCGAAGTATTGACCGATTATGGAGAACGTGCGGACTTTTCCCCTGATAATAAACGGGTCGCTTTTATGTCCAAGACCTTTGGCGACGCCATGGTCATCGACCTGGAGACCCGGAAGATCAGCTGCCTGACCTGTTCTATCCCTGCCGCGGCCTTTATCCGTGTCATGCACCTGTCTACCGGCGATTACCTGCTGGCGGGGCCCGAGCATTTCGAGAACAGCCAGGTAAGCAAGACCCGTGAGCAGAGCGAACTCTGGTTCCTCAGCAAAGCGACCGGCTCGAAGCCCGTCAAACTTTCCGTCAAGCTGGGGGAGGGCTTCGCTATTTCGAAAAAGTCGATGAAGATCGTCTATACGCAGGTGACTACGGCTGCTTCGAAGCAACTCGTTATGGCGGAGGTGGATCTTTCCGGAAGCTCGCCGAAGCTCGTCGATAAGAAAGTGGTCTATAGCAGCACCGATCAGGACTGTACCGTGGAGGCGCAGGACTTTTATGACAATGACACGAAGCTGACCTTCTTTTGCTATGTGCCGAACGGTGCTTTCGAAGTCCGCGGTCTCGATCTGAAGACCGGGCAGGTAACTAATTTTTCCCGATCGTCGGGGTCTTTCAATGAGCCGGAAGGCATATTCCCCGATGGAAAATATACCACGGTGGAAGCCGACCGGCAATGCGAATGGCTGGGCGGGCAGCGGGGTTCCGGCAATATCGATATCTGGAAATTGCGCCTGGACGGGACGGGGAAAGATCTTGTACGCCTTACTCATTTCAATGATTACGAAGGGGGCAAGGCGGCCAATCCCGTCGTCAGTACGGACGGGAAGCTGATGGCCTTCCAGGTATCCACCGCCACCGATCCGCCGGGTTCCGGCCGTGGCCTGTTGCTCTACAGATTTCAAAGTACGGCTGAGCTTGCAGGCTATAAGCCCGATCCCGGCCGCTATGATACTACCTGGTGGAACAGGGCGCCCTTCCGGCTGGTACAGACCAATCTCCGGGAGACCGATGCGATGATGGACGTGGATGCCTATGTGCAGTCCATGGTCGACGCCAGCGCTACGGTCGTCCTTTTAAATGTCGGCGGCATCGTGGCGAACTATCCTACCAGGCTGCCTTACCAGTTCAGGAACATCTATATGAAAGGAGACCTGGTGGGCGATCTTGTCAGCAAGCTGCACGCAAAGGGGATAAAGGTCATTGGCCGGTTTGACTTCAGCAAGATCAACGAGACCCTGGCCGCAAAAAAACCGGAATGGCTCTATGTCGGGACGGATGGACAGCATGTCAACTATAACGGCCAGGTACATACCTGTATCAATGGCGGCTACCAGCAACAATATTCTTTGGAGATCTTAACGGAAGCCATTACGAAATATCCTCTCGATGGGATCTTCTTCAACATGATCGGCTACACCACTTCGGATTATTCGGATGTCAACCATGGTATCTGCCAATGCGAGAGCTGCAGGAAGCGTTTCCGCGATTCTACAGGCAATGCCCTGCCCCTGAAGACGGACATGAATGATCCGGTATTCAGGCAGTACAATGCATTCAGGAAGACAACGGCCGACCGGTTATTCCGGGAGATCGCCGCCCATATCAGGAAGCTGAACCCCCGGCTCATCATCGATTCGTATGCCGATGCGGGCGTGGACATGATCGCCTCCGAGTCGGGCGCCTCGCTGTCACCGGAATATGAATGGAACTATTCGGGCACCGATAATGTGAAGCGAACCTTGGGGTCTTATAAAGACAGGTCTCCCTGCAACCTGCTGATCTATTTCCAGGCCATCGGGTACCGTCATGTCGGCACTTCTCCCAACCTTGCCAAGGTCTGGATGCTGGAGAATATGCTGCAGGGGGCTCCATTAGGGTTCGTGGTAGTGGGAACCCTCGTCAACTATGAAGAGAGGGCCTTTATTCCTACCCTGAAGGACCTGTACGGCTTCCACAAGACCCATGAGGAATTATTCACCAACCTGCGGCCTGTCAACAGGATCGGGCTGGTCAGGGGTTCCCGGAACGAATACGAAGGGATCATTAAGCTGTTGACGGAAGAGCATATCCTGTTCGATGTGATAGAGCCAGCCGCCATCGGCAGCGGCAGGATGCCCCGCCAACTGGAAGACTACGAGGCGCTGATCCTCGGGGATGTGAGCAGCATGGATGCCAGGCTGGTGGCTGCGATCGACCAGTATGTCCGCGACGGCGGCAAGCTGCTCAGTACAGGATTTACTTCCACCAGCGACGAATTGGGGAAACCTTCGAATACGATCAGGCTGCAGTCATTGGGCGTGCAGCCTGGGTTCGAACTTTTCAAACAATCCAAATCGACCTATCTTAAAGTCGCAGACAAAGATAAAGCTGCCCTGGGCCAGGAGGCTTTCAGGGATTTCAGCATCATGATGATGTACTCCGATTTCCTGAAATGCAAGCCTGCCGGAGAAGCGCAAACCTTCCTGAAGCTTCTTCCGTCGACCCGGTTCGGGCCGCCTGAAAAATCTTATTATACAGGAGAGGATATTACGGATTTCCCCGGGCTGATAAGCAATGTGTATGGGAAAGGCAGGTCTGTCTTTATACCCTGGATGATCGGGGCGCAATATCATCTCAAAGGTAACTACGCGCAGCGGGCGCTGTTCCTGTCCTCGCTGGACCATTTGTTACAGGTGGAAAGGACCATACAGACGGATGCTTCGCCATTGATAGAGATGACGCAGGAAGCCAATCGCAACGGGGCTTTCGAATGGATCGGCCTGATCAATCATTCCGGCCAGATAGGAGGTTCCCTGCGGGAGCCCCTGCCTATCCATGATACCCATCTCCGGTGGAAGCCTTTGAAACCTGTAAAGGAGATACAATTGTTACGTTCCGGGGCAGTGGTGGATTTTAAAGAAAAGGATGGATGGGTAGAGCTGACGGTCCCGCGGCTCGTCGATTTTGAAATGATCCTTTGCCGGTATCGTTAAACTTACAGCATGAAAGATAAAATTATCGGGTGGATCGGCGCCGGTCTGATGGGCCAACCGATGGTCAGGCACCTGCTCAAGGCGGGGTACAAGGTAAATATCCATAACCGTTCGAAAAGCAAGGCCGAAGAGCTGATCGCACTGGGCTGCACCTGGTATAATACTCCGGCGGTGCTTGCGGCGAATTCGGATATCGTGGTCACCATCATCGGTTTCCCGAAAGATGTGGAAGAATGTTATTTCGGGGAGGCCGGTATCTTCAAAGGGGTAAGGGCTGGTATGATCCTCGTCGATATGACCACTACTCAGCCAAGCCTGGCCATGAAGATATCGGAACGTGCGGAAAAAATGGGAGCGGAATTCGTCGATGCGCCTGTTTCGGGCGGGCAGCTGGGGGCCATTAACGGCAACCTGTCCATTATGATCGGCGGTAAAAAGGAAGTGGTGGAGAAGCTGGCGCCTCTTTTCGAAACCTTCGGAAAGAATAGGGTGTACCAGGGGAAGGCCGGTGCGGGGCAGCATACGAAAATGTGCAACCAGATCACGATCGCGGGGACCTTGATCGGCGTTTGCGAGGCGTTGATCTATGGTTCGAAGGCCGGGCTGGATCTGAATAGGCTCCTGGAGTCCATCAGTAAAGGAGCGGCAGGTTGCTGGAGCCTGGACGTACTGGCCCCTAAGATCGTGAATAAGGATTATTCCCCGGGATTCTCGGTGGATAATTTTGTGAAGGACCTCCGTATCGCGTTGGAGGAAGCGGAAGCCATGCAACTGTCTTTACCGGGACTGGCCCTGGTCAAACAATTATACTTATCGGTACAGGCGATGGGAAAAGGCGCGGCTGGCAACCAGGCTTTGTATCTTGCACTGGAAAAATTGTCTAACTTCCCTGTTATTAATGAACTGTTATAAAATGAATATTCTTATTGCCCCCAATGCATTTAAACACAGCCTGGACGCGGAATGCGCGGCGATGGCCATCCGTGAAGGGTTAGAGCAGAGCAGGCTCGACTGCGTTTGTGAATGTTTTCCGATCGGTGACGGAGGAGACGGAACAGGCGAACTGATCATTAAACGATGTGCCGGCAAGCTGGCGGACGCGGATGTCAGCGATCCCCTGGGACGCAGGATCCGGGCGTCTTTCGGCCTGATCGACGATGGCGCTACGGCTGTAATAGAGATGGCGAACGCGTCGGGCCTGCGTTTGCTACAGCCTGCCGAACTGGATCCCCTGCATGCGAATTCCTTTGGCACGGGCGAGCAAATGCGGATCGCCCTGGACAAGGGCGCCCGGAAGATCGTTATAGGAATGGGAGGCTCCGCAACGGTAGATGGAGGCACGGGGATATTAAGCGCCCTGGGCATCCGGTTTCTCGATAAAAGCGGGGAAGAGCTAATGGATCTGCCGAGGGATCTTTCCCGACTCGACAGCATCGACCTTACGGGCCTCGATCCACGGATCGCTGCCTGTGAAGTGGTCGTTCTTTGCGATGTCGATAACCTGTTATTGGGCGAGCAGGGCTCCGCGGCGGTCTTTGGTCCGCAAAAAGGCGCTTCACCGGAGGCTGTCCTGGAATTGGATGCCGCGCTCGGACGTTTTGCCGAAGTGGCGCTGCGGCAAATGGGTAAAGATATAGCCGCCGTGCCCTACGGGGGTACGGCCGGAGGGGCCGCCGCCGGCTTGTATGGATTCCTCAACGCCAGGCTGGTCAACGGGATCGATTATTATTTGCAGCTTACCCATTTCGATAAGGCCCTGGAAGAAGCGGACCTGGTGATCACCGGAGAGGGCAGCATCGATGAACAGACCCTGCAGGGGAAGGGACCCTTCGGCGTAGCCTGCCAGGCAAAAGCAAAGAATCTTCCTGTGATCGCACTGGCGGGGAAAGTTCCCCTGGCGAAGTCGCCGGGTCTGGAAGAATATTTCGATGTCCTGCTCTCCATCGGGCATCAACCATCGGATCTTCCGGCTGCGTTGAAAGCGGCCAAAGAAAATATGATCCGGACGTCCCGGGAGCTGGGCAATTTGCTGGCCATCTCTCATGATCTTTAAGTCATTTAAGCGATAATACTATGATTGCTCCCTCCCTGAGATCCCTGGCGGTCTCTCTATGCCTGTTCTTTACTGTATGTTGTGCAACGGCCCTCGGGCAAAAGCCTCAGCTGATCCTCCGGATCGATACGCTGGACGCGCAGGAGCTGTTCGTCGCCAACGAGATCTTTAGTGCAGGTACAGAACAGGGTTACGAGGTCCGGGAGACCACTCAACGCCAACCCGCTTTTCGCAGCGGTGGTCCTACCACTGGGAATATCCTCGTCATGCTGGTGCCTGACTCCGCCGCATCCATCCGGGTAGCAGGAGAGGAGGGCCTGGAAGCGCCGAAGTACCTGGGATGGCAGTCCTATTCCATCCGGGTGAAGAACGCGGCGGACGGTAAACAAAAGACGATCTATATATTGGCCGCGGACAGGACCGGCGCTCTCTACGGAGGCCTGGATATTGCCGAAGCCCTCCGTCTGCGGACGCTTGCTACGATCCGGGCATCGGATCACAAGCCTTATCTGGAACGGCGGGGGATCAAGTTCAATATCCCCCTGGACCTGCGGACGCCCAGCTACAGTGATATGGGGGATGCCGCGCAGCAGAATATTCCTGAGATCTGGGACCTGAAATTCTGGGAGCAGCAGCTGGATGAGATGGCCCGGCATCGTTACAATGTCCTTTCCCTGTGGAACCTCCATCCTTTTCCGTCCCTCGTTAAGGTCCCGGAATTTCCCGGGGTGGCCTTACAGGATGTGTGGCGTACGAAGGCAAAGATCAAAGAGCATTACAGCCTTAATGGCGATGGCTATGTGACGCCCGATCTTCTGGCGGATCATGAGGTCGTAAAAAAAATGACGATAGAGGAGAAGATCGATTTCTGGAGGAAGGTGATGGCTTATGCCAAAGGCCGGGGCATCGAAGTGTACTGGTTCACCTGGAATATCTTCACCTATGGGGCGGAAGGCAAGTACGGCATCGACGACAGGCAGGACAACGATACCACTATTTCTTATTTCCGTTCGGCGGTACGGGAGATGGTCCTTACCTATCCTGACCTGGCCGGCATCGGCATCACGGCGGGAGAGCACATGCAGGGACTGAAAGGGAAATACAGCAATGAACAATGGCTGTGGAGCACCTATGGCCAAGGTATCAGCGATGCGTTGGCAAAGCAGCCGGGGCGTACATTCCGGCTGATCCACCGGTTCCACCAGACCAACCTGCAGGAGATCCAGGACGCTTTCGGGGGATATCCCGGTCCTTTCGATCTAAGCCTGAAATATGCTATCGCCCATATGTATGCGATCCCTGATCCGGCCTTCATCCGGCCGGCGATGACCTTATTCTCTTCGAAGCTGAAGGCCTGGCTCACCCTGCGTAACGATGATATTTACAGTTTCCGCTGGGGGAATAATGATTTTGCAAGACAGTTCATTCTATCCATTCCCGAGCCGGATAAAATAGCGGGCTATTATATGGGTCCGGACGGTTATACCTGGGGAAGGGATTTCCTGGATAGGAACAGCAAGGGCCCGGGGCAGCTGATCATTAAGAAGCAATGGTATTCCTTCATGCTCTGGGGACGACTGGGCTATGATCCTTCTCTGAAAGACGAGGTGTTCCATAAGACCGTCGCCCTGCATTTCCCCGGCAAGCCTGCCGGAACCCTTATCAGCAGCTGGTCGGCGGCTTCGATGATCTTTCCCTGGATCACCCGGTTCTCCTGGGGGGATGTGGATTTTAAATGGCTCCCCGAAGCCTGCATGAGCAATGGCGAGCGATACAAAGGTTTTTACACCGTGCGCGATTTTATGGAAGTGGATCCCGAAGCGGGCAGCCATATCCGCAATGTGGTCCAGTGGGCGCAGCAGTATAAGGATCATCCGCAGGATAGCCTGTTATCTCCTTTTGCCGTGGCGGATACCCTGAGCCGCTATTCGAATACGGCGCTCGTCTATTTACGGAAATTGCCTGCGGGAGCACCCGGCGCCTCCGAATGGAGCGCCACGCTGGGCGATATCGAGGCTTTTGCCACCCTGGGGAATTATTATGCCGAAAAGATCCGGGGCGCCGCCTGCCTGGCCCTGTATAATTTTTACGGTCAGAAAAAAGACCAGGACTCTGCTGTCCGGCATCTCTCCCTGGCCCGGGCATCCTGGATAAAATACGCCGCTCTCTATTCGTCGCATTATAAGCCCGCTTTGTATAACAGGATCGGCTATGTCGACGTGAAAGCGCTTACTGTCAAGACAGAAGACGATATCATGATCGCGAAGAACTGGCAGCCGGGTACGATCAGGGAGTATCAGAAGAAGACGCAGACGGAAGTGCCTTTCAGGAAGTAGAATGCGACTGGTACTGCTCATTACACAGATGCCGGTTTGGTGCCTGCCTGCTGCCATAGTCCTCCATCACCGCTGTATTTACTCATGAACCATTCAAAAGCCGGGCATCAGCAATCATTTCGACACATCTGTCATCAACTATATCGATAGCTCGTAAATAATGCGGCTCCTGAGGACTATGGCAGCAGGCTGATCTCTGAAACGCGGGATTACGTATTAAGTTTATTCTGTTAAACTTGCACTCTCAGCGGCTTGCTGCGGTAATATGTCTCGAAAGCCGCATTTTTTTCGAGCCCATTCTACCGTCGATGAGGTGTTGGTGGAAATTTGCAGGAATGCTGGGCTCTATATTAGTTCATGAGAAAAAACAGCGGCGTCGAGACTATATTACCGCAAGCATGCCAAACGGTGTCGTTGAGCAAAAAAAGCCCCGCTATGATGATAGACGGGGCTTCATGCTAAATAGTATTGTGGGTGGCGACTACGCGACCGTGATCTCTTTATCGAGATAGACGTCCTGGATGGCGCGGATCATATCGACGCCTTCCTTGAAAGGACGCTGAAAGGCCTTGCGGCCGAGGATCAGTCCCATGCCACCTGCGCGCTTGTTGACGACGGCGGTGAAAACAGCATCGGCCAGGTCGGATTCGCCCTTGCTTTCTCCGCCGCTGTTGATCAGACCGACGCGGCCATTATAGCAGTTGAGCACCTGGTAGCGGGTCAGGTCGATGGGATGATTATCAGGGGTGGTCAGTTTCGAATAGACGAGGGGAGAGGTCTTCCCGTGCTTGGTAGCGAGATAGCCGCCATTATTCGTGGGTAATTTCTGCTTGATGATATCGGCCTGGAGGGTGACGCCTAAGTGATTGGCCTGGCCGGTAAGATCGGCGGAAGTATGATAGTCCACCCCGTCCACCTTGAAGCCATTGTTCCGGGTGTAGCACCAGAGGATGGTGGCCATACCCAGCTGATGCGCCAGTTCGAAGGCTTCCGCGATCTCCTTCAGTTGACGGGTGCTCTCCGCGCTGCCCCAGTAGATCGTGGCGCCTACGGCAACGGCCCCCATATTCCACGCATCTTTCACCGTTCCGAAAAGGGTTTGGTCGAAGCGATTGGGGAGGCTGAGGAATTCATTATGATTGATCTTGACGATGAAGGGAATGCGGTGCGCATATTTCCTGCTCATGATGCCGAGTACGCCGTAGGTGGAGGCGACGGCATTACAGCCTGCTTCAACGGCCAGCTTGATGATATTCTCCGGATCGAAATACATAGGATTGGGTGCGAAGGAAGCTCCCGCGCTATGTTCTACGCCCTGGTCTACAGGAAAAATGGAGAGGTAGCCTGTATTGGCCAGGTTGCCATGGCCGAGCAACGCTTGCAGGCTTCTTAATACCTGGTTGCTGCGGTTGGAGTTGATCCAAATTTCTTCTACGTGTTGAGGAGAGGGAACACTACTGAGCGTGGATTTGTCGACGACGGGCTTGTAGTTAAGAAGATAAGCGGCTTTGTCGCCCAGCAGATCGAGGATTTTTTTCGATGGCATAGCTTTGTTTTTGATGGTATTGTTACATTTTGATTACTTTTAGTCCGGAGCGCAAAATTAAATGAATTCACCTTATTATATACATAATGAAAACGAACTTTTCATAGGTATTTCCCAGGGAGACGAAGCTGCGTTCAGCACCTGTTATGCCGAATATGGCAGGATGCTGATGCCCTTCTTAATCAAGCTGGTGGGATCCCGGGACAGCGCAGAAGAGATCATTCAGGAAGTATTTTTAAGGGTGTGGTTGCATCGTGACAGACTGGCAGAAGTGGAGCATCCGAAGAGCTGGCTCTTCCGGGTAGCGGCGAATACCGGCAGGAACTGGCTCAAGCGGAAAATGCTGGCCGAGCAGCACTTGCAGGCGCAGGGCCAAAAGCCCGAATCCATGGAGGATGGGATGGCGGAGGGGCTGGATCTGCGGTCGGTGGCCAATCTCATACAACAGACCATCCAATCATTTCCTCCCCAGCGCAAACTCATCTACCAGATGAGCCGGGAAGAGGGCCTCAAACCGGCCGAGATCGCCGCCCGTTTAGAGATCTCGGTCAGCACCGTAAAAAACACGCTCCTGTCGGCGATAAAAGCGATCCGGGAAAGGATCGCGGAGGCCGGTTTGCTGGGGGCGTTGCTCTTCTTTCTCCTAAAAAAGTAATAAAATCTTAAAATTGGAATAGGACGAATGGTCCGTCCGCTTGTCTTCTGCTATAGAGAGGCGTAAATCGCCGATCCATCGCATTATGGAACAAAGGGTGAGCTATTTATTAGAGCAAAGATTGAAGCAGCAGCTGACAGCCCCGGAGGCGGAAGAATTATTAAAGATCCTGCAGCAGCCTGAATATGAAGGGATGGTAACAGGTATCCTCAGCGGGCTGGCTATGGCGGAGCCGCAGGGACCAGCCCTCGACCCGGCCTTCGTTCAAAAGAATGTCCGCGTCCTGCTTGCCGTCGATAAGAAGGACAATGCCAACAGACTGCAGGAATTCCCTTTTAAATCGGTCCATCGCATTCATTTCCTTAAAACTGCCTGGTTTCGTTATGCCGCGGCCGTTATTTTGTTATTCGCGGTAGGGGGATCTCTCTATTATTATAATTCCCGGCACCGGGAGCAGATAGTTTCTTCCGGCGCGGCTCATGAGCAACCCGATATTGCGCCTGGTGGTAATATAGCCGTCCTTACCTTATCCGACGGGACGAAGATAGCGCTGGATAGCGCTGCCAATGGAGCCCTCGCGCGGCAAGGCAATACGAATGTCATCAAACGGAAGAATGGCCAGCTGGCGTATGAGAGCGGCGCGAATACAAGGGGAGGCTATGGCAAGGCAATTGAAATAAAATATAACACGATCAATATCCCGAGAGGGGGCCAGTACCAGGTGCTGCTGCCCGATGGCAGCAAGGTATGGCTGAATGCATCGTCCAGTCTACGCTTCCCCACCGCTTTTGCTGGAAGATCACGGGAAGTGGAGATCACGGGAGAGGCTTACTTCGAGATCGCAAAGAATGCCGGTATGCCTTTTTATGTGAAGACGAATGGAATGGCTGTGGAGGTATTGGGCACGTCCTTCAATGTGAATGCCTATTTCGATGAACCGTCGATAAAGACGACCCTGCTGGAAGGCAGCGTACGGGTGAGGAAAGGCCAGGCCGCGGCGATGCTGGCCCCCGGGCAGGCAGCTTCTTTAACTACGAAAGGAACGATAGAAATTAAAAAGGATGCGGATGTAGACGAGGCGGTGGCCTGGAAGAACGGACTGTTCCGTCTCACCAGTTCGGATGTCCCTACGATCATGCGACAGCTGGTGCGTTGGTATGATGTGGATGTGGTCTTCGAAGGGGGTGTTCCCTCCGGTCATATTACAGGAGAGGTCCCCCGCAATACCAGCCTATCTAAAGTGCTGAAAGTATTCGAGACCAGCGGCGTTCATTTCCACATTGAAGGAAAGAAGATCGTCGTCACGCAATAGAACTATCCCTATGGAAAAGCCCTGGCAGAAAACTGCCGGCCAGCGGGCTTTCTATGATAAACTCTCTCAGGCGCTATTAAACCTTACAACCTTTACGAAGGATCTTGCCAGATCAAGATAGTGGTGGCTTAAAAAAAACCGGAAGTGTTGGTACCACCTCCGGCGAATGTTTAGGTCTACCCAGTATACAATTGAACGAAACTGCTTATTGTTAAACCCAAACACTACAAAAGTATGCTTTTTAAAGCTTTTTGTCGTCCCTTTCACATGAGTCGGGGGGACCTAACCAAAACATTGTTAGTCATGCGCCTAACATCCATTTTATTGTTGTCCACCTGCCTGCATCTCAGCGCTAAGAGCAGGGCTCAGAAGATCACGCTTTCGGAGCATCATTCCTCCCTGGAAAAAGTATTCCGGGAGATCAAGAAGCAGACGGGCTATCTCTTTGTGTACCGGGATGAATGGCTGCGCGAGACGGGGAAGGTAGACATCGACATCAAAGACGCCAGCCTGGAAGAGGTGCTGGACCTTTGCTTCAACAGCCAGCCTTTTACTTATGTGCTCATCGATAAGATGGTGGTGCTGAAACAAAAACCCCCGGCGCCGGAAGAAGGTACGCGCCCCTGGGAGCTAATGATGCCTCCTCTGTTGGTCGACGTGCATGGCCGTGTCACCGATGACAAGGGCAATCCATTGGCGGGCGCCACCGTGTTGGTGCGGGGGACCAAGGCGGACGCGGAGCGTATAGTACAGGTGCGGGGCGCGACGGGACAGGGAAATGGTTTGAGTAGTGGCTATCCTAACGCAACAACTGCTGCGGCGCCTGTACCTGCGACGGCCACCGTCTCCGTTCCGGTACCTGCCAACAAGAACGAAACCGCTACCGCAGAAGCAGCGCTACCCGCTGCCGGCGAAGCGGTCATGGAGGCGTCGAGGATCTTTTACGTTACGGCAACCGATGTGAACGGAGAATTCAATCTCCCGGGAGTCGCCGAGAATGCAACGATCGTCATCAGCAATGTGGGCTTTGAAACGCAGGAAATAAAGATCGGTAAGAAAAAAGAGATCTATGTGCGGCTCAAAGTCAAAGTGAGCCAACTGCAGAACCTGGAGGTCACATATTCCAATGGCTACCAGACATTATCCAAAGAGCGCGCTACCGGCTCTTATGGTAAGCCGGATATGGAGGTCTTTAAGACCCGTGCCAGCACACAGGACCTGATCGGCCGCCTGGAAGGCCAGGTGCCGGGCCTGACGGTGAACATGAGCCCCGGCGGGCGTGTCTATAATGGCAACGGCAATTTCAAGAGTACGCAGTCAGCGTTGATACGGGGCAGGAGTACTTTATCGCTGGGTTCAGAACCTTTATATATCATGAATGGCGTGCCCATATCGGATTGGGCGGATATCAACCCGGACGACGTATCGGATATTACGGTATTGAAAGATGCTGCTGCGGCGGCCATCTGGGGGGCCCGCGCCGCCAATGGGGTCATCGTGGTATTGACCAAAGCGGGAAAAAGGGATACGAAGATCAAAGTAGATTACAGTGGGTATATCAATTTCCAGGGCAAGCCGGATTTCAGCTATGTCCCGGTATTGACCAGCAAACAGTATATCCAGGCGGCGAAAGAAACCTTCGACCCGATCAATTATCCGTGGTCTTCCCTGGTCTATGATTATACCGCACCGCATGAGACGATCCTCTACAATCAATACAGGGGATTGATCACGGCCGCTCAGGCCAATGCCAGCCTGGACAGCCTGGCCAATATCAATAATATGGACCAGGTGAAAAAGCTCTTTTTTCGCAATGGTTTCACGACGAATCACACCGTGTCCATGTCGGGAGGGAATAGTATCTATTCTTTTTATAGCTCCTTATCGTATACGGATGTTCATAGCCAGACACCCGGAGAGAAGAACAGTTCCTACCGGGTCAATTTCACCCAGGATTTCAGTCCCTCAAAAGATATACATCTCTCCCTGGCCACGAACCTTAACAATACGGTCAGCAGCAGCCAGAACGCGCTCTCGATCGACAATCATTCCCTGCCTTACCAGTTATTTACGGATGCGCAAGGCCATGGCCTTAATATGAACTATAAGATGTACTGGTCGGATAGCCTTCGGCTGGATTACCAGGCCAGAAGCCGGGTCAACCTGGATTACAATCCTGTCGACGAGTTTAAATACAGGCAGGTGAATAGTAATAACCTGGGCATCAATCTGGTTGGCAATTTAAACGTACATCTTTGGAAGGGATTAAGCTACCTGGGAACCTATGGTTATACCAAGCAGCCGGGGAAATACACCTCCTACGAGGATCACAGGACCTTAAACATGCGACGAAACCTGGTGAGCCTGACAGTCGCCCCGACCACGGCGGATGTCCCTGTTTATTATCTGCCGACCACCGGTGGTCAATACCAGAACGCGACCAATGATCAGCGGAACTGGACGGTGCGTAACCAGTTGACTTATATCGATAACCTGCGGAAGGGCAAGGATGACCTGAGCATCCAGGTCGGCCAGGAGGCGCGGGAAGACTATAATACGCGCAATTCCATTACGCTGGAAGGTTATGACCTGGCGCTGCAATCCTATGCCGTATTGGATTACAACACCCTGAGCCAGGGTATTTATAATACGGTGACAGGCTATGGCGGCTATTATTCCTCTCCTTTCCAGACGGATGAAAAAGTGACCCGGTTCACTTCCTATTTTGCCCTGGCTAATTATACCTTCGATCATAAATACAGCCTCGACCTTAGCTGGAGACAGGATCATAGCAACCTCTTCGGCAGTGATAAATCCTCCCAGAACAGGCCGATCTGGAGCATGGGCGCCAAATGGCAGATCTCCCGGGAGAACTTCATGAAACCCGCGACCTGGGTGAACGAACTTGGCCTCCGTACGACCTATGGCATTACCGGTAACTCCCCTTATGTAGGAACTGCGTCTTCACAGGATGTCCTTGGGCCATCGAGTTCTTACCCTCCCGGCATCAGCGGTCCCGGGCTGCAAATCTACAACGAGGCCAACAGGACCCTGGACTGGGAAACGACCCAGACCGTAAATATCGGCATCGATTTCGCCCTGTTGAAAAGAAGGATCAGCGGCAATATCGACCTCTATCAAAAAGATACGCGTGATCTCATCGGCAGCAGGGACCTGAATCCTTTCGCAGGCGAGTCGAGCGGTACAGGTAACCTGGGTCACCTGGTGAACAAAGGAATAGAGCTGAATCTGCAAACGGACAATCTTACCGTCGGTAATTTCAACTGGTCGACCCATTTCGTATTTGCCTGGAATAAAAGCAAGCTCTTGTCTTATTCCAAGGTGGCTTCTTATAACCTTACCGATTATGGTAAGCTCTATGCCAACTATTGGGTTGGGTATAGCGTAGGGCCTCTCTTTGCCTACAAATGGGCGGGCCTGGATAACATGGGCGATCCCCAGGTGATGCTGGCGGATAAATCGATCACCAAAACACCCAATGTCGTAAAGGAAAGCGATATGCTGTATATGGGGACGATCATTCCCCTTTTTAACGGCGGATTGACCAATACGTTCCGGTATAAAGGACTGCAATTATCGGCCAACCTGGTCTACAGCCTGGGGAATGTCATGAGACGGGATGTGAACGATTTCTATACGGGCAGGATGACGGCCTCTTCGAACTGGAGCAGCAATCTTACCGCTTACTTCCTCGACCGCTGGCAAAAACCCGGTGACGAGAAGATCACGAACGTCCCGTCCTATGTTTCCGATTATACCAGCTACAGCAGGAGAAGTACGGGTTACTATACCAATGCGGACATCAATGTCGTAAGCGCTTCCTACGCGAAGATCCGGGACATCACCCTGTCCTATACCTTGCCGCGTAATATGCTGCAGATGGCCAAAATAGACCGGGTCAGTATTTATGTCCAGGCTACCAACTTCATGGTATGGAAGGCGAATAAATACGGCATCGACCCGGAACTGCAAGGCCTGTTATACGGATATAGAAGCACGCAGACCAGCAAGCATACCTATAGCATCGGAGCGAACGTATCCTTTTAGTCCACTTTTAAATGACAAAAATGAAAAGGTATTTAAATATAGTAGCAATTAGCACAGTCCTTTTTGCATCCCAGACGGCCTGCAAGAAAGATTTTCTGGAGATCGTGCCGAAGGGCAGACAGGTGGCCGTCACGACAGCCGACTATGGTCTTTTATTGAACAGTCCCTATCTTTATTTCTATACTAATTCCGGGGGCCTGCGGGAATTCGTATTGATGGGCGATGAGATCGGCGCCGAAGCAGACCTCTTCGGCAAGCACAAGCCCCCGACCCCTAAGGTCTTTCAATGGCAGGGCCTGATCTGGGATGCGAAAGATCAGCCAATCGACCTGAGCACTCAGACAGGGGATATGTACACTTTCAATAAGATCATCAATGAGGTCATGAGCTCATCAGAAGGTACAGATGCGCAAAAGAAAAGTATCCAGGGAGAGGCAAAGGCCCAGCGCGCCAACCTGAATTTCCTATGGGTGAATGCCTACGGAAAACCTTACCAGGCCTCTTCCGCAGCTACCGATCCGGCCTGGCCCCTTATAACAGAGGCTAATATTTCGGCTACTGGTTTCAAAAGGGCCAGTGTGAAAGAAATGTATGATGCGATCATTAAAGACCTGACGGATGCTATCCCCCTGCTGCCCGTGCAAAACACCGTGCTGACCCGGATCTCGAAGGCTTCGGCCGAAGCGCTCCTGGGCAAGGTCTATCTCTTCATGGGAAGGTATGCCGATGCACTTCCCTTATTGAAGACGGCATTGACGGATGCGACCAGCGGTCCCATTCCTGTACAGCTGAATGATTATAACGTAACGCTAGGCCCGGGAGGATCCTGGCTGCCGATCACCAATTACAATGGACCGGCCGCAGGTCCGGGCAATAATTTTAACGACTTCACGGAGTCCGTCTGGGCGAGGACCTACCAGGGAGGCGCCTACGATGGGAATGATTTTGAGAACGATGGCCTGGTATTGACGCCCGATGCGGCAGCTTTGTATGGGGCCTCCGACCTTCGCCTGAAATTATATACGGACCAGGACCCCAGTGGCAATCCCAATCCCGGGGGAAGATTGCGAAAGTATGGCGTCACCTATGTAAAATTCGGGATGCAGCTGAGCGAACTCTACCTGCTGAACGCGGAAGTCAAGGCCCGAACCAACGATCTCGCCGGCGCCGTGGCGGATGTGGAAACACTGCGTAAGAGCAGGATGCCGGCGGCGGACGCGACCGTACCCGGCTCTATCGCCGGGGATCAGACGGCCCTGATAAAATTCATCATCGACGAGCGCACCCGAGAGTTCGCCATGGAAGGCTACCGGTGGTTCGACATGCGGCGGCTCTCCGTCGACCCACTCTTTAGCGGGATGACCTACACGCATACCTTATACAGCACATCGGGAAATACTACCTATACCTTGAAGCAGCCGGAAAGATGGGTGTTGCAGCTACCCCTGTTCTATATCAACGCCAATCCGGGCATGGCGAACAATCCGTAAAAAATAAACTCTAAAAAATAATGATCTCCAAGCAGGTGTTCATCAACGCCGCTATCCAGGCCATGGCCTGGATAGCGGGTCCTGCTGCCTTCGCGCAGCAGCCCTTTACCATCCACGGTCAGCTGGCGAAGGATCGCCAGGGAATGGTGCGACTCGTGTACTATAATGATGCGGGCGACGGGATAAAGGATTCCGCGGCTGTAAAAGACGGCGCCTTCGTATTGAAGGGAACGATCGCCAATCCCGGTCCGGCCCAACTGATCCTCAATCCCGATGACGGGCGTCCTATGACGGCAGAATATTACAAGAGTCTCGACCAGCAGATCTTTTACCTGGAAGGCGCGGAATACAGCCTCAAAAGCGATTCGGGGATCAAGGCCTCCTTGATCAGAGGCGGACAGGCTCAGTCGGATTATACCTTGTTGAAGGAGCTGCACCGGCCCGTGGACGAGCAGATGGCAACGATCATGAAGGAGGTGGAGCATTATAAGAGCGGCGGCGGGGACGTCGATATGGGACGCATCAAGGAGCAGATGAAACCCCTTGCGCAAAAAAGCGCCGACATCGACAGCGCCTTTATCAGCGAGCACCCGGATAGCTATATCGCTTTCGAACTATTCCGGAAAAAGATCCGGGGCTTTATCGAACCCGCGATCCTGGAACCGAAATTCCTGCATTTCAGCGAACGCATCCGCCATTCATCGGAAGGAGAGAAGCTGGCGGTGCATATCGCCGCGGCTAAAAAGCTGGAAGCAGGTCAGCCCGCTATCGATTTTACTTTGAAAGACAGCGCGGGTCAGGCGATCAGTTTGTCTTCCCTGAAAGGAAAGTCAGTATTGATCTGTTTTTGGAAGGTGGGCGATTATGGTTCGGAATCCCTGCTGCTGAGCATGGCAAGGGTGAACAAACTCTATAAGGACAAAGGGCTGAAGATCGTGGCCGTATCCTACGATGAAGACGCGCAGAAATGGGCGGCGGCCATCCGGGAAAATAAAATGGACTGGATCAATGTCAGCGATAAAGGGGGGATCGACTTTAAGAATAACTCCCTCAGTACCGTAGCGAAAGCCTATGACATCAGCTATAACAGTCTGCCACAGTGCCTGCTGGTGGGACCCGACGGGAAGATCCTCGCCAGCCATCTGCGGGTGGATAACGAACTGCCCGGCAAACTGGAAAAGCAGTTGGGCGCACCTTCCATGGCCGGCAGTGGTAAAGAAGAGAGCGATGTATATATAGGAGGTAATATGGTAAAATACCCCCAGGTGGATTGGATCCAGGGGACGCCGGTAGCCGCTTTCGACAAGGACAGGATCTATATCGTGGAGCTATGGGCTACCTGGTGCGTTCCTTGTGTGGCAGCCATGCCGCATCTGAACGCGTTGAGTAAAAAATTCGGCGATAAGATCACTGTGATCGGGCAGGACGTCATGGAAGAAGACAAGGAAAAGGTGGTGAAGTTCGTGCAGAAAAAAGGCGATGGTCTGACCTATGCGATCGCTTATGCCGGTGGCAGCGGAAGTGATTTCTACAAGAAATGGATCCTGCCTGCAGGGGTGACGGGTATCCCGCAGACCTTCATCATCCAGAATAATAAACTGGTATGGCAGACGCACCCTGACCTGCTGAACGAAAAAGTGCTGCAATTACTGATCGACAAAAAATTCACGATCGAGGCTGCGCAGGCCCTGGCGGAAAAGAATTAGGAACCCTTATTTATAAACCGGAATCACATAATTATGGCTAGTATCGTAAAAATCGAGCACCTCTCGCACAAGTACAGTAGTTCCTGGGCTATCCGCGACATCAATATCGAGATCAACCAAAGCGGTATCGTAGGACTACTCGGTTCCAATGGCGCCGGGAAATCCACCACGATGAATATCCTCTGCGGCGCGATCAACCAGACGGAAGGCAATGTTTATATCAATGGCATCGATATCCGCGAGGAGCCGGAACGCGCCAAGAAAGAGATCGGCTTTCTGCCTCAGAACCCGCCGCTGTACATGGAACTTACCGTGGATGAATACCTGATCTATTGCGCGGAGCTGCGCCTGATGGAAAAAAAGAAGATCAAGCCTGCCCTGGAGGACGCTAAGGAACGCTGCGGCATTACGCATTTCAGCAACCGGCTCATCCGGAACCTCTCCGGGGGATATCGCCAGCGGGTAGGCATTGCACAGGCTATCATCCACCGGCCAAAACTGGTGGTGCTGGATGAACCCACCAATGGATTGGACCCGAACCAGATCGTTGAAGTACGTGCCCTGATCAAGGAAATAGCGACGGACCGGGCCGTGATCTTTTCCTCGCATGTATTGACGGAAGTGCAGATCCTCTGCAAGGAGATCAAAATGATCGAGGCGGGCAGGATCGTCTTCGCCGACACGATGGATGCCTTCAATAATTATGTAGAACCGCATAGCGTGCTGATGCGGATGGAAAATCCGCCTTCCGAAGCCGATCTGCTGAAGATAGAAGGCGCTACCAA
>Ga0307517_10002727_pt1 | contig 28182 bp, 13 predicted proteins | sample 23_EM_MG_FD_194515 | JGI IMG/M metagenome (GOLD analysis project Ga0307517, IMG submission 194515) | Populus trichocarpa ectomycorrhiza microbial communities from riparian zone in the Pacific Northwest, United States - 23_EM | ecosystem: Host-associated > Plants > Roots > Unclassified | place... | reverse complement strand
TCATCGTCTGATTTGTCCCCACACTCATGAACAAAATGGCACAGTAGAGCGTCGTCATAGGCATATTGTGGAAACAGGTCTTACTCTTTTAGGGCAATGTAAAGCACCTTTTTGATTTTGGAATTATTCTTTTGAAACCTTTGTTTATCTTATAAATTGCATGCCTACTCCTGTTCTTGCCCATCGCTCTCCGTTTGATTGTTTATTTCAACGGTCTCCTGATTATCATTTTTTGCGTACTTTTGGGTGTCTCTGTTTTCCTTTTCTGCGTCCATATAATAATCATAAATTGAATTTTCATTCCTCTCCATGTGTGTTTTTTGGATATAGTTCCTCGCATCTTGGTTATCGATGCCTTGACATTGCATCTCACCGTATTTATATTTCTCGTCATGTCCGCTTCCATGAACATGTGTTTCCATTTGATAATTCTGAACAGATTGCAAAGGTCTCCACCACAACCCCCATCCCACCCGCTACTGTCACCTTCCCAGTTTTGTTAAACCACCCACCACCACCCACTTCCACCAGCCACCCAAACAGCCCACAGCACTCAGCTCTGCCACTCCAAACAGCCACCCGACCACAGCCCCCAACCATCCCTTGGCCATCATCCCTTGCTTGTTTATTTAACCTTTATGATGCAGGTTTAGTTCGTCAATTGGTCTCATCTCCTCATGGCCTTGGGGCGCTCTCTAGTCCCTCCTCTACTTCGCCCACCATGGCAAGAATTCCTGCAGATTCGGTCTCTGCCTACAGCCCCTCCTCTACTGACAGCCTTGTGTTTGAGGCTGCTTCTTCATCATCCTTTCCCGCAAGTCTGCAACTTATGGTTGATTTATCTTCTTATTAGCTGCCACATGTCTCCTCATTGCCACCATCTTCCCCTGCGTCTCCACCAGCACGCAGCAGACATCCTATGACTCTTAGACCGCAGCAGCCGAAGACAGCAAATTTGGTTGTTTCCGCTGCCGCCACCTCTACCTCCACACGGGTACTGCATTCTCCCTTTTCTGAGCCTTTTGCATTTTCTGATGCTGACTGGTATGCAGTTTGGCATAATGCTATGTGTGATGAGATCGCCGCTTTGCGCACAAATCGCACTTGGTCTTTGGTTCCATTTCATCCTTCGATGAACGTTGTTGGCAATAGATGGGTATATCGGATCAAACATCGTGTTGATGGTAGTATTGAGCGCTATAAAGCGCGCCTTGTTGCTAGAGGTTTTACCCAGCAGGAAGGTATTGATTATTCTGAAACATTCAGTCCAGTTATTAAGCAGGCCATTGTCCGATTGGTTTTCTCTATCGCGGTTTCGCAAAATTGGAAGATTCATTAGCTTGATATTCATAATGCCTTCCTCAATGGTGTTCTTACTGAAGAGGTCTACATGAAACAGCCTCCAGGTTTCGTTGACTCTTCTCTTCCATCTCATGTGTGCAGATTGCACAAATCATTGTATGGTTTGAAACAGGCACCGAGAGCATGGTACACTCGTCTAAGTGATTTTTTGCTCTCCATCGGTTTCCGAGCTTCCAAGGTTGACACCTCCCTGTTTATATTATCTGATGGTACTAATATCTTTTATCTCCTGGTGTATGTTGATGATATTCTACTTACGGGTAGCAACTCTGCTATGCTTCATCACCTTATACAGTTACTCAGCTCTGAGTTCAAGCTTCGTGACTTAGGTGTTGTTCACTACTTTTTGGGTATTGAAGTTCCGTCTACCGGTATGGGTTTAATTCTATGTCAACATAAATATATTCTTGACATCCTCACCCGAGCTGGTATGACTTCCTGCAAACCCATTGATACTCCAATCTCCCCCTCGAAAGTCACTTTATTACCGGATCACTCATTCTCTAATCCTACACGATTTCATCAAATCATGGGGGCTCTTCAATATCTTACCTTCACTCGTCCAGATATATGTTTTGCTGTTAACAGAGTCTGTCAGTTTATGCATGCTCCTACAGATTCTCATTGGGCCGCTGTTAAGCGTATTCTACGTTATCTTAAAGGTACGACATCTTATGGTTTTCATATCACTCGAGGCTCCTCTTTTGCTCTACATGGCTTTACAGATGCAGATTAGGCTGGTAGTATTGATGATCGCAAGTCTACGGGTGGCTATCTTGTCTTTTTTGGTCAGACATCGATTTCTTGGAAATCTGGCAAGCAACGCACAGTTGCTCGCTCCTCTACTGAGGCTGAATATAAAGCCCTTGCTGATGGTACCGCTGAAGTCATTTGGCTTCAATACTTGTTAACAGATTTGCAGGTTCCCTTAGTCTCTGCTCCTACCATTTGGTGTGATAATCTTGGTGCTACCTATCTCTCAGCCAATCCTATCTTCCATGCTCGTACTAAGCATGTTGAAGTGGATTATCACTTTTTCCATGACCGCGTTGCCAAGAAAGAGATTCAGATTCATTTTGTTCCCTCTCGGGATCAACTTGCCGATGTCTTCACTAAACCGCTTCCTGTTGCATCCTTTACTGCTTTTCGGTTCAAGCTTCGGGTTAATCCCCCACCCTCAGCTTGAGGGGGCATATTATAGAATGTATAGCATGTATATATCAGAATAGGAAATTAATATAGGATTATTCCAATGTTGTAATCTCTACAGTTACTGCAGTGTTCTGCCGCATATATATAAATAGGAAGGTTGGCTAAGGCACAACCTAACACATTCTATTATTCTCAACTTGCAGACAAAACATAGCTTTTCTAAGAATTGCTTTTGGTGCTACGGATTCTATTGGAAAAAAAAAGGTATTGATGAGAAAAAAAATTCAACTAGGAGTAATGTTTATGTGTTGAATAATCAGCTAATCTCTTAGTTCTATCAAATCTAATTTGTTTTCTCTAGTCAAAGTGGTTAACGCCTAGGTCCCATTTTGTAGATTTGAAGACTCCCAAGTGCTTAAGTAAATATCTTTTTATTGAGATAAAGTGCAATGATATTTTAGAGAGATGAACTATGAAAATATACTAAAAATATTGAGAATGAAGAGATTGTCAGTGCAAAGATATTTTAGAAAGATAGACTCTAAAAATATGCAAAAACTATTAAGAATGAAGAGACTATCCACCTAGAGTTCGAATGATTGATGGTGGAGATTTATGTTTTTAATTTATAGGATTAAGATCATTAACTAAAACGTTCCTTACCAATGAAATTTGTGTATGTTTTTCTACTATTTTATTTATTTATTTATTTATTTATTTCACTCTACAAGTTGTTTCTACCTATATTTCAAAATTTCGAACCACGATGATCAATTTCACGCTACTGTTGTGTTGCTAGGGGTCGAGAAAAAAATTTAAGTATTTTAGGATCAAGGTTTATGTGTTGGATAATCGGTTAATTTCTTAGTTCTATCAATTTGATTCATTTTCTTCAGTCAAAGTGGTTGATACCTAGGTCCTATTTTGTAGATTTGGAGACTCTCGGATGCTCAAGTAAGTATATTTTTATGAAAATAAAGTGCAAAGATATTTTAGAGAGATAGATTTTGAAAATATGCAAAAAAATATTGAGAATGAAGAGATTATCCACCTAGAGTTCGAAGGATTCATGGTATATGAGTATTGTCGTTATGTGAAGAGAAGGAGCCGAAGTGTAATTTTACCCTTGTGATATTTTAAGTGGTATTCTACTTAAAATAATATGTATTGAATCAATATAAAATATTAAAGAACTCGTATGCGGTCTTGAAAATTTTCAAGGAAGTGTTGGGCTCTTGCAAGGTGCATGATCCCATTAGAGGTGAAAAATGAGTCAACACACGTTGCCAGACCCCAGCACGTTGGGCTCAACGAGTGTGGTAGCTTGAGCTTATTTGGGTTCTGGACTACCACGCCCGAGCCCATGCAACTTGGGCTGGCGTACACCTAGTATGGGCCAGGGCCCAAGCAAACAGCCTGGGCCCATCCCTTTGAAAACAAAATGGCTTGGGCATGGTTGCCCGAGCCTATGATGATTTTTTTGGGGTCTTTTGGGAGGTTTTTTTTGGGCCTTTTAAATTTGGGTTTATAAAGTATGCATTTTTTTTCTTTACTTTTATTATTGGATACATGTTATAGTAACTACTAGCACATCGGGTCGCGCTACATCGTGGATCGTAGTAAAAAACATTTTGAGCTCAAAAAATAATATCTAGTCATTGGTAACGTGTCTTTAAAAAATAGATTTTAACATTGAATTGAAAGATATTTCGATCTAAGAATAAAATGAAAAAAAAATTTGATCCACTTGGATTAAATTGGGTGACTTGTACAACTTGTAAAGATAATCTTGAAAAAAAAAACAAATTGGAAAGCTCAATCTTGAACTAACTTAATGTTGAAGGATGAAATCGGTGAAAACCAGCATTTGATTAAAAAAATTGAGTGAACTCGAGTCAACCAAGCAAATTCACAATGAAATTTACGCACGTCATATGATTCAATAATGTTTTTATCCCAAAGATTATTTCTCATTTACTTATACAACAATAAAGCGCATGATATTTGTTTTGTATAAAACAACATATTTTTTAAAAGTAAAAATATTGTGATAAGCATGTGGGTTCGAGATAACAAAGGTAGATCGTTGACAACAAATGGTGAAATTATATTCTTTTAGGTTTGAGTTAAATAAGGAAATAGATCATCGATAATAAAGGAGAAAATTGTATTTAAAAAAAATTAAAGGACAGAAAAAGCATTAAAAAAAACAAATAATAGCTCAAATATCATGAATTAACTCATTAAACCTGCTACCATAATAATGGACTCAATTGAGTTCAATGATTTGTTTTATCAATTTTTTAAAACCAAATATAAAATAGGAAGAATAAAAAAACAGCCTAACGTGGGCTCGGACATTAAAAAAAAAACAGCCTAGGCGCTTAAGCCTTCCAGCCAAGCCCTTGGTCTGTCTTTTCTTTTCTTTTCTTAAAGGTCATCCGCCCCATTTCTTTTTTAAAAAAAAAACATAGTGAACGACATGTCGTCGACATTCTGTAGATTCCAGCATCCAGGGGTCACCATAAAATTGGGGGTTTAGTTTTTTTCAATTTAAAACCTATTTCCAACTCATTGTTTACTCAAAACACCTTAATAAACCTATCATGACCATTAAAAAAAAACCCAAAAAACAGCTCAAAAAACCAAAATTAACCTAAAATCAGAATTATTCTTATGGCCATATCTACATTCTTAGGCAAGGGGAAGGAAAAAAAAACACCTAGGTTATACTCCTCTCATGAAATGGAACTCCTTGACATCAAAATTGTTTATTTTTATGGTTGGAATCGTCGTCAATGATGAATTTCTCTCTCTACACTAACAGACCAGAAAACCCAGAAAACTAAAGCAAACCCAGAATGGCCATTTTAAGCTTCTAAAGCATGCCTCCCTTATTCCCATAGACCACATTATTAATAATGAATATATTTGTGAGAGAAAAAAAAACAAGAACATAAACAAAACTAAAAAATACATTGATTTTCAATCCTAAAAAGTGTCAACTCAAAGCAAAAGGCATGCTTAAACAATCCGAGCTTCAAAATCCATCTTTTTCATCTCTAAGGACATAACAAGCAACCCAGAAAAACACAACCAACTCTCTATCAACAGAAAATGAGCATCCTCTTTGCTGCCATTTTGGCATTCATAAAATCAAAACAAACATATAATAAAATATGTAAAACCAATCAATAACATATCAAAATATTCAAAACTTTGCATTGAATACAAAAGATCAATCCAGTAGGCCTCATGCCACCTTCAAGGTTTGAAAGTATATACCCTTTTAGTTTAGAAACTTCAAACCTGAATTGATTTTTTTGATATTGCCCTCCTTCTTTATCTTCAGACATCCCCAGACAAGGTTGCAGCTTCCAAGTTCTTCTGGATCGAATTACTTTCCTTTTAGCCAAAGTTCCTCTTTTCTTCTCTCTTTTGCTCCTTTTTCCCTTCCTTTTTTCCCTCCTCTTTTCTGCTCCTGGATCCCTTCTTTTTATAGGCGGATTCAGGTCTTCTAGATGGGTTTGTTAGGGTTCTAACGGACTAAAACCTAGCTGGTTTTGCCATAGAACCAATGGTTTTGGGTTTAGGTGATTTTGTAGGAAACTTGGAGACCAAAGTGAGGTGTTTCCTGCCTTTAGATATAGAGAGAAAGGTTTTAAACCCTTGATAGGAACCTTCTGGGGGTTTTTAAATTGGAGCACACGAAAAAATTCGATGGTTTTCTCCAAATAGGTGTCTTTGTCAAGGCTGACTGGGTTGGTCACTTTCATGGCTTCATCGAAGCAACTCCGACATCAATGTTGCCTGAGACCACCTGGATTTGGTAGAAAGGGTGCATATCTTTCAATTAGATCCATTCTTATTTGATTTGAAGGTCTGTAACTCCACATTCAAAAGTTTAAAAGTATCTACTCAAACAGCATGATGACTGAAGCATTTTTACTAATGGACCCTTTTGTCAATCAAGATCTTGGGTTGCTAATTTGGACATTTTTTTCTATCAGCTTTCACTTGGTGTTTAAGTCTTCTAGCATTAAACTTGAGCAATTCTTTTTAGGCTTACTTCATGTATATTTTTTTATATATTTTTACTTTTTTTTCCCTTTATTTTTGGTTAAAATAGGTAGGAACAAATATCATTACCAAAAACTTTCTCCGCGACCGACTTACTAGTTGTCTCTATGTTAGAACGTGTTTGGGAACGCGACTGACCGCCCGTTTCCAAAATTTTTTGATTTTTTTTGCTTTAAATTAATTAATTTTTGTATGTTTTTTGATCATTTTGATGTGTTGATATCAAAAATGAATTTTAAAAAAAAATAAAAAAAATATTATTTAGATGCATTTTCAAATAAAGTATTTTGAAAAACAACTACTATCACAATACCAAATATGCTCTTGGTGTACTAGTATTAAACATGAGAGATGTATCTTCGAATTAAAAAAAAAAAAAAAAGACAGTAGTGATGTCCTCAAATCCTCCCGCCTTTCCAAGATATTTATAGAAGCAAAATTTTCGAATCTCCGACCATTCATTTTTTTTATTGAAACATGCATACCTTGTAACTTCAACCATTCTGATATTTTCCTCGTTGAAAAACACAGCAGTCTCAGTGATATCAGAGAGTGATATGATCGATTATTTATTCCTTACACAAGTAGTTTAGTCTAAAGTTTGTATATTTTCTTTACATAAATGAAGTTTAACTGCAATTTCTTCCATTGAATTATAATAATAAAGAATTAACATCGTTATTCTGCACCTCGAGACTCTTTACAACTCATAAAGAAAATTATTTGCTTATTTATTCTTTTGTTTAATTTGCAGTCACACATCTGGAACATGCATTAAGTGAAGATGTTGACACCTTGTTTGTCTGTGCAAATTTGGTCAACATTGCTGGCCCTTTGCAAATTGGAAATCAATAATATCATCACATTAAGCACCCCACAATTATTTACCAAAAGAAAAGCAACTCTCCACGTATCTTCTGCTAGATAGCTAGTATTATAAACACGGTAAGGAGAGAAAATCCAGTGGATCAAGGACGGATAGCATGATGGAGCAGCCTGCAGAAGAGCATCGTGAGAACTACAGAGGGGTAAAAGCCATGCCTTTTGTTATAGGTAAGGCCTAGGGGTGTTTTTCTTCATTTCTTAGTTGGATTTTTCACCTAGATGGAGTAACATATAACAAATGCAGGAAATGAGACATTTGAGAAGCTGGGGAGTACAGGAACCTTGTCCAACTTACTGGTCTATCTTACTACCGTTTTCCACATGAAAAGCATTACAGCTACAACTCTTATAAATATCTTCAATGGTACCACCAATATTGCTACATTATTAGGAGCCTTCCTCTGTGACACTTACTTTGGTCGTTACAAGACACTGGCATTTGCTTCCATAGCCTCTTTTCTGGTATAAATCAATTAACACTACTATTATTGTTATTGAGGAGCTTCTCAAACATATAGAATCAAGCATACATTCATATGACATTTGATAGAGTTTATTTACAAAGTAAGAGCATAAAGCATCGATGGTGTTAGTCTTAATCTCATTCTTGTGCAACTAGTTTGATAGAGATCAAAGTTTTTCTGTTGTATTTTGAAGGGGATGGTGGTAATAACACTAACAGCTGCAATCTCAAAGCTACACCCACCCCAATGTGCAAGTGGAACACAAGATACTGCTGCATGCCCTGCACTAACGCCATGGCAAATGACTTTTCTATTAAGTGGCCTGGGACTACTTGTAATTGGAGGTGGCGGCATTAGGCCATGTAACTTGGCTTTTGGTGCCGACCAATTTAATCCCCAAACCGAATCAGGAAGGAAGGGAATCACCAGCTTCTTTAATTGGTACTACTTCACCTTCACTTTTGCCATGATGATATCCTTGACAATCGTAGTGTATGTACAGTCAGATATCAACTGGGCTTGGGGGCTAGCAATCCCTGCATTTTTGATGTTCTGTTCATGTGTGCTCTTCTTCGCTGGTTCAAGGATTTATGTCAAAGTTAAACCAGATGGAAGCCCCTTAACAAGCGTGGTGCAGGTAATAGTGGCTGCAATCAAGAAGAGGAAACTCGAGCTACCGGAGCAACCATGGCTCTCCCTTTTTAACCATATCCCAGCCCGTTCCATCAACTCCAACCTTCCCTATACTGATCAATTCAGGTAATTAATTAACAAAATATTGATTTCTATATGCTATCTAATTAATAACTCTTTATTGTTACTATAGCAAAATGATGATGTATGCTTGTCAGATTTCTCGACAAAGCTGCAATCTTGACCACTGAAGACCAAATTATGTCAAATGGGTCAACAGCCACTCCATGGAGACTTTGCAGCTTGCAACAAGTAGAGGAAGTAAAATGCTTGTTGCGAGTGATTCCCATATGGGCTTCAGCTCTCTTATATTATATTGGTCTAATTCAGCAGCAAACCTATGTAGTCTTCCAGGCCCTTCAATCCAATAGAGGCCTTGGCAATACTAATTTCAAGATTCCAGCAGCTTCGTATGCTATCTTCTCCATGCTTGGTCTAACCATTTGGATACCTATATACGATCGCCTAATAGTTCCATGGCTCGCCAAGCACACCAAGAAAGAAGGTGGAATCACAATCCTCCAAAAGATGGGTGTTGGCATGGCTCTAGGCATAGTCACAATGCTTATATCTGGCATAGTGGAAGAGAGAAGAAGAGCTTTGGCAATCAGTAGCCCGATAGGGGTAGACTCGAGAAGTAATGTCAAATATGTATCCTCTCTGTCAGCATTGTGGTTGGCACCTCAGCTGATACTCATAGGAATTTCTGAGGCATTTACAATTATAGCACAAATCGAGTTGTATTACAAGCAATTCCCAGAAAACATGAGAAGCATCGGTGGGTCTTTATCGTTTGTTGGTGTTGCAGTATCTAGTTACCTCAGTGCATTCTTGATATCCATGGTTCACCAAATAACTAAAAAGAGTGCTTGTGGGGATTGGTTGCCTGAAGATCTTAACAAGGGAAGATTGGACCTCTTCTATTACCTGGTTGCTGCTCTCGGAGTCATAAATATGGGCTACTTTATAGTTTGTGCAAAGTGGTACAAGTACAAAGGAAATGATGGTACTAGCAATTCTCTTGAAATTGGCGAAAACCTCATGTTTAAAAGAAATTAGTTCCCAATGACCATGAAGATCAACTCGTAGTAGCTCCTCTCAAAAAGTCTCGTATTTGAGCCTCTTCTTTGTAATAAGAAAAAATAATAATTAGGTGCCCTGTTGTTTTGATAGAAATTAGGTATGTTTTGATTTTTAGCCAGAGGCGAATAACTTACTACTACTCTACTGAAACAATTGAACAGGTTTACGAGACATATTATGCAATTTAACTGTTTTTAAACTGCAATATTTAATTGATATTGTGTTTCTAAATCATTATTATTAATTATATATTATGACATCAATTAAATTTCAGTAACCTCCCAATTATTTCATGAAAATTCAGCAACAATTTCACAAAAATCCTGTAACAAAATTCTCCTACATCTAAAATCTAACAAAAAATGGTTCTTATGAGATTTATTATTTATTTTTTTAATCTTCCATTTAATTTAGCTAATGATTTTAGAGAGTAAAAAAAATTTCAAGTTTTAAAAAAATTGGGTAGAGTTTTTTCTATCTAGAAACTATATCCAAAATTTCATCTCGTTTAAAAATACCTGCAAAAAATTACAATAAGCAAACACAACAAAATCTCACATTTTATAATCACAAATAGCCTCAAGAATGCAAGTTGAAATCCCAAAATATATCAACATAATCTATCTATCTAGCTATGTCTACGTCGTATATATATTGGATAATCCGGACTCATCAATAGCACGACTACATCTTGCTTCTACTCCTGCATAACTGGCGTCATTCTCTGCTATTGCATCCTTAAAAGTTAACTTCTCTCCAAAGTTATTAAGTCTATTGCAGCAAACATTGAACCACTGAGACACATAGGTGCATCCTTCGTGTTCTTCGTCAGTTGCGGCCTTTCGTAGCAACAAGCCAACCTAATATTAATAAAATATTAATGTTAAATTAACATAACATAACGATAAATAAAATGCATTCATTAACATATATTAACTCTAAAAAAATTTGATTGCATATTGTATTTTGAATCAATTAGGCTTGCTTATATTGCATGTATGTAGGTGGAGGAACTTGCTTTGGATCTAGTGTAATGACTCAGACATGTGATAATCATGTATTAAGTCATATACTCTTACTCTATAACAACAGGATATACTTTGTAAATATCTCATTCTTCTATAAATCTCATTTGATACATAAGCTCTATGTCAGCTTAACTAGTTATAATCATCATTTTTACCCTAATAATTTATGGCATGCAATGCATCACTCGTATCGTGTCGACTGAAATGTGTTATTTGTAGTCAAATTATTGCATTACCCAATTCAGACAATATAGCTCAACCATCTTAAAAAATATCAACATGACCACTAATGTTCACATATTTATCCCATTGGTGCAAATAACCATAGCAACTGTCAATATTTCATCCTCATAAGGCATCCACATGACCTGTATAAGATAAGCTTCTGAAATATTAAACAACAGTAATTTGGTGAAGTTAAATTTTTTTTCTTTGACAAATAGTTCAAAAATTACTTGGATAGGCTACTACATATCTAGCTCGCTCTGATAAAATGACAACACATGTGTTGGATTATTATCAAATATTCTACTAGCACATCACCTAGCATTACAAATATGTCAATTTAATTATATTTTAAAAGTTAAAATCAGAAAATATAAATGAATATAATTGCAAAATATCATTGCAATACCTGTATCCTAGTGGAAGCTGAAGTGTAACCCTCACAGTTTGGACAGTTATAAGCGGCAATTTAGGCATTTGAAGCTGACCCACATGAAGATGCTCCCAATACCATAATTGTTATTAAATAAAAACATGTTTTTTGATTTTGTGTTAACAACAAACATTTAAAATGTAAATATTATTTTAAATTCTTTTATTCATACATATAAAAGTAGCAAACATCTTCTAAAATGTTCGACGATCTTCATGCATGCAAGACATAAATGTCTGTACAGGCATGCCAATACAGCATATCCCCAGCTATATATGGGGATGACATCAAAATCATTCAAAAGCATCATATAAATTAAAGGCGCATATCTCCTCATGAGATCTATGAATAATACACCGTCAAACAGATGCAGTATATTTGCTCTGGAGTATCTATCTAACACATTAAAATTAACATACTAATTCATATATACTTAACAAATAATCAACATATTCAATAACAATTTAATGGATACCTTCACAAGACCTCGTTGTTAACATTTTCTGGTGGTACGGTAAATGTCTCTTTAATCCATTTAAGATTTATTCTACCTCTTTTCAATTCAAAATGAGAGGGTGTGTAACAACCCAATAGTTAGATTAGTTTATCCATTTAACTTCCACATAAAGGGTAAATGGAGCATAATTTTTTATCTTTACATTGAGTTCGCCAAAATTCCTAACGAAATTTTGGCAGAGTCTCCCCTATACCGAGAAGTCTCAAGTTATCGACAATTTACCCTGCATGCATTTATAATCGCATCCCACCCATAAACACATCCATAATTGGTCCAATTCAACCATTTAATTCATTCGAGAATATACTCAGGACAAATCTTCATACTCAATCTCCATCTCATATCACATGCATAAATTAGTAATTAAAAGAACCATCCAAGCACTGAAATCTCATATATAAACACAACACAGTTTAGCATTCTAAACATAAGCTAGTACATTAAAATATCCCAAGCACATATTGATACATTTAATATTCCAAACACAAAATAATACAAGGAGTATACTATTATATTCAGGTTACATGTTTACTGCATAACATAATTACATAAATAATCTCTAAGTTCCTAACTTATACAAAAAGAGATCAAAAGAACCAAAATTATATTCCTGACGTGAATGGGAAGGACCTACAAAACATAAATTTTTCATACAATTAAAAATAAAATAAAATACAAACAATTTCATGGAAGAAAAATTATACAACACATCTACCTACTTAAGTCATATGCAGTTCTATACACCACAACTAGCCCCTTTTAAGGATTCGCAAATTTGTTTCCTTTAACTATGTCCCTTTTTTTTTTTGTAATCCAAGCTCTGATCGAGTGTATCCACCCTGCCACTTCTTCCCACATTGGAAAGACTACTGTCGACACTAATGACCCCCATTGGTGTCTTTAATTGCCTGTCATGGGGTCAACTAATCAAATTCATGAAAATGCTGACACTAACGCGATCGTTGGTATCATTAACTATTTTCAGGCTGAAATAGTTAATCAATATTCCATGTTACCTTGAGAGGTCCTCGGGTATGCCGATGTCAAGGATTCTTGACATCATTAGCTAATCAAGTCCCATAAATTTTGTCGATATCGACATCACCCACCGATATCATTAACTATTCTGAACCTGAATATTTAATCAAGTTCTATATTCCTCCTGTCATGTACTGGTCATGCCATTGTTAACCAACTTGGCTAACATCATTAGCCTCCTATATTTGGGACAGGCTAATCAAATTCGAGGAACAGTCATTCCTAATGTTCATTGTTACTATTCATTTCCTCCAAAAGAACCCATAAATTAAATCTAGTTCTCTGTTTCCATTTTCCCGTCGTTTAACCTTTTCTTTTCCCCTTTTATTTTCCTTATCAATAAGCACCAAAATTTATAGTTCAACAGTTAGTTAAAATAATTATTAACTAGAGGAGATATAGGTATCGAGTACCTACTTACTGTAGACACTCGACTTGCGTTCCCCTGTTGTTGTTGTACTCCTCCCGCGGTTCCTCCTGAAACCACAAACACCCATCATTGTTCCATATTAGTCCACATATCACAACACAACAGCAACAATGACAATAATATTCATTCTCTTTTACCATTCTTTTCTTTCTCACCTACATTCCTCATTACTATCCTTTAACATTTTCAGCTCATTAGTAGCCCAAGTGGACATCATGAATTCAATTTTGATCACAGTTTATTTCTTTTTGAAGATCAAGACACGATGCTACACACTTTATGAAGGGCAAGAAAACAAAATTTATCCTTAATATGGCTAAATTTCGTCGTTTTATCGACTTGGCCGAATCTACCAGCAGAGGTGACAGCTTGACTTCCCCTCAGATTTTTATTTGTATTTGGAGTTCCAGAACTTTAAATTAGACAGGGTTAGATTCGTTGGAAAGCTGACACTCCCAGCTACAACTTCTATGAAGGGACCTTCCCAGGATTCTATCATCTTCATGTTTGAACTCCCTCAGGAATTAGGGCGACAAACTTGCCTGTTTCGTCAATGGGCAAGGTATCTTCAAAAAACATTTTTTCTCCAATCCCTTCTTCATCATTAGATACAGCCATGCCTTCACCTTATACATGGCAACCCATCTCATTGTGACCTCCCAAGGTCATTTGTACCAAGTTAATTAATTCATTTCTACTTTGGCCGAACCTACCCAAAGGAATGAAGGGTTCCTCTTCCTTATAATTGATGGATTTTTTTTTTAATTAGCAACAACTGTAAACCCCCAGTCATAAAGAAAAGAATGGTATGACAAGTGCTGGTGTAAACACTGGCGAGAAATCGGTAATGTTGTCGTGGCACGGGAATAAGCCATAAATGACTAAAAATGGAAAATAAATATAATAAAGTGGCTTTGATGAGACAATAAAATGATTGGGTGCTTTACGCAAGGATGAAATACGGAGATTTTGATTTTAGGGTGAAAAATCATAAATCGACTAGTCTTGCGTTAAAATTTCATAACTCTCGTTCAGGTTGTCAGCAAAACATGAAAATTTGCATGGAGACTTCTAATATATTTTTGTAGCTTTGGTTAAAATTTCAGAAATTTTGGAAAAATTGGTATTTTTTTATAAAATTACAATTTGACCAGTTTTGCGCTATTGCGCATAACTTTTAATATGATTGACAAATTGATTTGAAATTTTGTGTGGAGCATTATAATATATTAATTTACCATGGGGTAAAGTTTCAGAATTTTTAGTATACTACGTCTTGTGATTTTTAAAATTTGCATGAAAAAGTATCAGTAACCGGGTAAAAAACAATATATATACTAGAGACACATGGTAATATAATTAAAAGAAAGATGGTATTAATTAGTTGAAATGTCAGCCTTCAAAGGGTTATTTCCAGCCGACCAAAAGGAAAAAGAAAAGAAGAAAAGAAAATGACTCATGGGGACTAAATAAATTTAAATATGAAAAGCAAGGGCTTAAATGCAAATAATAAAAATTTTACTATATAACTTGGAGTGTCCAGCGGGTTATAGGGAGAGAAAGGGGAGTTTGGGATTGTTTTACATCTTCTCTACAATTCTCTCATCAATTCTTGAAAATAATGCATGATTATGGAGAGTGAAGATATTAAGAAGGTTTATGGTGAGCTACACTAAATATTTAAGTGATCTAAGGGTTTTAAAGCTTGTGGAGGAAGAATGAAGTGTGGAGAAAGGAAGAAGAAGGAGGGAGATAAAGGATGGTTTCACCTTGAGGTTTCTTCTAATTAAATTCCTTGTTATCTTAGTAGTAGTATGATTCTATCATGTTGATTGTAGAAATTTCATACATGTATACTTAGGTGATGATGTGCTTGATTATGTAACTTTGTGATTAGCATATTGGTTGTAGTAATTTGTGATATTGTTATGAAATTTTGTTTGTTGGCATGAGAATTGAATGGGTTAGTGTTTAATTGAGTAAAAAATTGAAGAAATTTCAAGCTACCCTTACTTGAAATTTTGGCATTGGTAGAAAAATATAGGGAATGTATGTGATTGATGAAATGGAAAATTATCATGCTCAAATGAATAAAATTAACCTTAGATGAGGTTTTGAAAACTAGAATCAAAGAAGAATTGATCCCTCATTGGATGTTAAAAAAAATTCGGCAAGGCTAAATGGAAGAAGAGAAAAATTGTATTTGACTAAGTTAGGATTTTAGTTTGGATGGAAATATATTTAATGGGGTTAGTAATGCATAACCAAGTAGGATGTAAACGGCAAAAAAAAAATGACATCTTTACTAAACTAAGAAATTTTGGCAAAGTGAGGAAAAAAATAAAAGGATGAAATACGGGTGTGGGTAATGATAAAATTAGTGTTGAAATATATTAAGAAACATGGTGAGAGGGATTGAATTGCAAATTAAATAGGATGGAAGGAAAATCTTAATTTTTCCATCTTATAAAGGTTTGACCAAGTTCATGAAAATAAATGAATTGGGTTGTTAAAGTTGGTTGTTAAATTGTGACAAAATCCTTATTTAATCTTATTGTTGTAATATATAAGAATTAGGGAAAATGGTGGAATTGAAGTCATGGAATGGATAATACAACTAATTTATTAGTTGGATAAACCACGGTGATAAATGTATTATAAATAAAAATAATTTACTATGGGTATATGAATTGGAAGTAGTTTATTTGTGATTTATGAAGGTGAAGTTTAAATTTAATTTCACGATGGCGAAATAAATTTAAATAATTTTAGAAAGAAATAATTGTATAAGTGATTTAGTAATTCCTGTTGGTACATGAGAGTTGCCTATGAAAGGACAACATCAGGGTTATGCATTCAGTGACTAAACTACAGGTAGGTGCCTGGCACCTAATCTATTTAGGAAATTTTATGAATGTTAAGATATTGTAATTTTTCTTATAATGCCATTGTAAATATGAACATTGATGTGGTATTATTATTAAAAAAATTAAAAATTTCTAGTTAATCGCATAGGCGATAATGGGTAGTCTATTATGAGATGTGATTTACTGTAAAGGCAGAAAAACCTTGTATATATTACTTTTGACTGCAACGATAGAATTGATATGCAATAATTATTATTAACTGCATTGGCGAGATTCGATATATGATCTGTTACCGATTTAAAATATATATGTGATGGGAACTTCAAAATAACTGACGTGTGAGATAGCCGGCAGATAAATGGATATTTTGTGGAAACTAGTTCCATGGTTAATTGGACTAATGCCCTGGTTAATGGGTAATTGAAGAAACTAATGCCTTGATTAATAGGACTAGTGCCCCGGTATATGGGCAAATGGAGAAATTGGTGCCCTGGTTAATGGGTAATTGGAGGAACTGGTGCCCTGATTAACAGGGCATTAGTGCCCTAGTTGATGGGCAAATGGAGAAATCGGTGCCCTGGTTAATGGGTAATTGGAGAAACTAGTGCCCTGGTTAACGGGACTAGTGCCCTGATTAATGGGCAAATGGAGAAACTAGTGTCCTGGTTAATGGATAATTGGAGAAACTAGTGCCCTGGTTAACGAGACTAGTGCCCTGGTAAATGGGCAAATGGAGAAAACAGTGCCCTGGTTAATGGGTAATTGGAGAAACTAGTGCCCTGATTATCGAGATTAATTCCCTGATTAACGGGACTAGTGCCCTGGTTAATGGGCAAATGGCGAAATCAGTGCCCTGGTTAATAGGTAATTGGAGAAACTAATGTCCTGGTTAATGGGACAAAGTGCTCTGGTTAATGGGTTATTGGAGAAAACTAGTTTCTTGGTTAATGGGATTAGTACTTTGATTAATGGGCAATTGAAGAAGTCAATAATTTGGTAATTGAACAAATGTCCTGGTTGGGACTAGAAAGGACATTAGTATGTCCTTAGTTTGTGCTAACTATATTGATTTGTAAAGTTAAGGATAAAATAAGAAATTAATTGTTTAGTAATTGATATGGTAAATATATAAAAGAGATAATAGTAAATAATCATTGTGTATAAAGCTGATTGTATTTGATATTAAATAAAATGTCAGGTACCTTGCAGTATTGTGCCGAGTATTAAATCATGACTGTAGTATTGGATTAAGATATTGATAAAGGTGTCGATAAATTGGTATAGTTCAAGTATGAGCAAAACTCCACCGAAATTTCAGTAGAGTGTATATTAAATTATTTTAAAAAGACAGTTATGCATAATGGTTTCCGAATGGTTGAGATTGTCATATTAAAGGATTAATAAGTTATTCGGCTGACCAATTGACCACAATAATAACATGTAATGAAGCAAGGTGTACATGAGTTTGACTATGCTGACAGGTTAAGTTCGGGTATTAAATTATCCCTGCAGAAAAAGTTTAATGGAAAGGAAAAATAATATGAGCACGTCTTTTAAGTATAAAAGTGAAGAAAGTTTATATGATAAATTATAAATAATAGAAATGGACATGAAATAAGTGGAAATAAGTGGAATGAATAATGAATCGAGAAAATTTCTCAATATAATAAGGGGGTTGTATGGACTGATGAAAAATGTATCATAGATATAATAAATGCTAGGGAAACAAAAAGGCGACTTGAATTACATATGTTGCGAATTAAATTACGATGTGAATTAGATATAATTACGCGATGATTTACAATATGTATTAAAGATGGTTGTGAGAGGAAAAGATCATATGATTTATATGTGTTGAGGAAATAAATTGTGGTGTAAATTCCATGTGATATGAAATAACAACATAAACTGAATATATTCATGAAAGGGAAAGAGTTATGAAATAAATCCAAGGTGAAAAGAAACATTATATGAAAATGTTTGAATGATTTCGATCAATTTTAAAGTTGTGAGTAATAAATCGTATATTGATGTGTTAAACTAGATTAAGGAAAAAGAAAAGGAAAAGGAAAAGGAAAGTTATCATGATACAAGAATGATAATGTGATGAATAAGATGTTGGAAATAAAAACTTATCAGAGAACAATGAAGATGTATAACATTGGAAATTAATGTAAGATCAATGTTCTTAAAGAAATATTTATGAAATTAGTTTTGATCATATAGTTATTAAACGTTAGTAACTAGGAACATGCAAGTGTTTGTTATGAATTAATTTTTAATTTTTTGTATGTCACAGGTAAATTCTTTTGAGGAAATTAGTTTCTTAAGTTCACCGAGTTATCTAGTTTTATGCAGAAAGAATATATGTATTTTAAGAGAAAAATAAACTTATAAATAATTTATATGAATATAATTTCAATAAAAGTTGTGATAAACTGTGTTTTTTAATAATAAAAAATTGTTGAAAGGTTGTTGAGACTTTTCTTATAAAAGAAAACAATTTACTCGTATTTTTTACATACTCGGTCAATGAAAATAAGTATAAACGCATGAGAATGTGCTAGGCGTTACAACCACATTATAACAACACATCTCAATTAATTACGTCATAAGTTCTCCTCCTCTCCTTTCTTCCCCTCTAGTGGTCGGTCACCTTGCATTTGTTCTCTCTCTCTCTCTCTCTCTCTCTCACACACACTGCACCCCTCCATATTCAAGACCATTTCTATCACTAATTTATGCATCAAGAATACTCAACCCACCAGAATTTCTCTTCCTTCTCTGGCTTGGCTCTTGGCCGAAACATGCCTAAGGGAGGGTTCCCTTCCTCTCTTTTATGCACTCATTTTATCTTTCGAGGCAACTTAGACTATTCTAGTCCATTTAATTTCAATCATTTCTGTATTTTCCCCAAATTTAATGTTCAAGAAGCCTAATTCCCAATTCAAGAAAATTATGAAACTTCTAATCAAATTGAATTTAATTTCATAGAAATTGGAATTAGAACTCCTTACTTGGATGAAATCTAAGCTTTACTTCATAAAATTTAAAAGAGAATCTTAGCCTTCCTCTCCTTGCATATAGCCAACCACTCTTCCCCCTTTTTTTCTTCACAAATTCTTCACTTTTCTTCTTGTTAATTCTCCACCTAAATGTGTTTCCTCTACTTAATAATTCCAAGACTTGTGTAAGTATACTAATTTAGGTGTTTACTCCTAGGTTTGATGAAGGAAAAATATAAAAAATTCCACCCCTTCTTGATGTTGTCCAGCCAGTCATGGGAGAGAGAAGGAATGGGATATTTATAGTCTTATTTCTTTTTAATTCCATTTTGGCCCTATCTTTGTCCCTCTTTCTCAATTAAACCATTTTTTTTTGTCCTCCAAAACTAATAAATTTTATCATCATTATTATTATCATTATTATTTTTTGTAGTTACATTATTTTTGTATTTTAAAATTTTAATTTATTATAAATCCTCCTTTTTTGTATAATTTCTTCTCGGGTTTCACATTGTGTCAATCCAAAAGTATGCTCAAATAATGTAATCTGATTACACTCAAGTAGATGTGGTTGCCCATTCATTAATAGGAAGTCCAAACAAAAATTGCAATGTTCTGGAATGTTGGTGTCATCTTCTTGTGCCTAAGATAGAATGTGTTTGTCTTACGTCTCCATAACTCAATTAGTTCATGGATCAAGACATGATCAAGCTTGATATGCTTTAGGTAATTGATGTGTAAAAAACCAATTTGGAATGCATATGGTTGAATTCATTCATGTAGTTTCATCTATTTATGAGTCCGATAATAAATCGTGACCTCATCCTGCATAACCATCCAAAATATAATTATATAAATATATAATACCCTTAATGTTAATAATGAAAATAGTAACTAAAATTAAATATACTTACAATCCTAGCAAAAACATCTTTTGATTGATGTTTATCTTACAACTGCATGACAGAAGTGTCAGCGGGCCTAGTAGACATGTACTGTAACTCAAACTCTTTATGGAAATAATCTTGCTCTCCGAGAATGTCAGCATCTTAATGTGACCGCCTAACATGAGAAGAAGATTCGCCACCTCACGTGCACAACACCTATTATTTATATGACATGTGAAATTAAATAGATTTAATATAAGAGTGTTTGTGTTTAATGTGAAATTAAATAGATTTAATATGCTAATGAAAAATGCCATAATATATTTTAACTTTTTTTTGTCATACATATATTGTTGAATATGACATGTTTTCCTATTATAGCCTATTTCATTGCACATGCCACATCTTAATGCATATGACCCTCTTTTGCATCCATGTCATTATGCAAACGAGTAGACTTTTATCAACCATGCCCGAGTTTCCATATAGATAAGTCTACTTCAACTTGAGGTCTTATATAGTCAGTTCATTCTAACTCATCTGGTAATAGACAGGATATCATGCCATATACTGATATGTAGCTCTGAATCGTGTAATGATCATCAACAAATATGTAAAGTCTAAGTGATTCTCAGCACAACATACAAGAACATATGAACATGAAAGTTGGTATGCCCTATCATTTACCATATATGTATGTTCTGTTATTCAATTTGACTGTTTAACTGACTTTTTTTACAACACCCGATTTAATAGGGGTGTTGACCTAGAAAACTTATTGTTCAGAATCGAACAATATTGCAATATGATCTCTTGATTTATCTTTGCTCATTGTCAACTCAACTTGAATTAATGAAGGCTAAATTATTCAATGTTGAATAAAATTATTTGTTTCACGTTTCTACTTGACCTAATAACAATTACACTTGTAATATATCAATTGTATTAGAGTTGAAACAAGCATTGCATGAGCACTTTTCAGAAAATAATTAAATGATTCTAATGACTAAGTGATCAATCATGAGAAACAACAAAACTAGATTTAGAAGCATCTCCATATTCAAGAACATGAGGTATTATTTCATCATTAATATCATTATCAATGTCATTATCAACATCATTATCAATATTTACTATCACATTCAGGTTTAACGTCTTATCATCTTCATTGTTATTAGGCTTAGAATAGTCAAATCTATGTTGATCAGCAAATGGATTGTCAAACAAAGTATCATTAACCTTTTGTAACAAATCATCCAACAATAAATTGGTTTTCCCTCTATTAACTGACTTTGAAAGATCAGTAGATTGTGAAGCACTTTTACATATTCAACTAGAAGTTGGGAGACACAAAGATTTTGGTTTACTACTCATATACAATATCATTATGTTCAATTTATTTTGAATGAAAAAATCAATCATTATCTTAAAACTCTCATCACATACAATTGATACATGATAATAATGTTGTTCACCAATTTGACACCTCCAAGTTATTTCAACATCAATAACATTATAGTTACATCCAAGCCCCTAACAAATAGTTTATTACATTTCCGCATATGACATGCCTAAATTACTATTTAACAATAAATTGCTCTCGTCATTATATGTGATACTACAATTCACATTAGGAATAATGTGCTACCATAATGACATAACATAAATATGTTATAATAAATTATGTAATAAACAATCGAATTTCAGTCAATCAGACGTAGTTTTAACTAAATTGCATTACTTCAATTTTAATTGCCAAAATCCATAGCAAATTCAGACAAATTCCTAAAATTTAACACAATGTATACTTGATCAAAATTAAACATTATTCATGTATCAAATCTAATTGATATTTTCATACTTAATTGCATTAAATCAAATCAAAATTCATAGCAAATTAAAACAATTCAAAGAAAATACTAAATTCAGCAACTTATCCACAACTCAACGCAACGTGTAATTTGTCAAAAATTTATCGCAATCATGCTCTATAGCATGAAATCATCAAGCATAGTCCACAAAATTATTAGTTGATTTCAACCAATCCACAAAAAATCTCAAATTCGACAACTTATCCAAAATCCAACACAACACATAATTTATTGAAAAAAATAATTCATAATTAATATGACTTATTTTCATGTTCAACTCTATCAAATCAATTCTAATTAATGGTAGTTCTAGCTAATTTATTACTAATTCAAAAAACCCTAAACTCAAACTAAACCATAAATGATAGTTCTAGCTAATTCAAAAAACCCTAATATGACTTATTTTCATGTTCAACTCTATCAAATCAATTCTAATTAATGGTAGTTCTAGCTAATTTATTACTAATTCAAAAAACCCTAAACTCAAACTAAACCATAAACAATGATTTTATTTCAACTAAATCAAACACAAATTCATAGCAATATAATATGTTTACCTTTCTTGTAGGACTAGAAAAGGAGTTGAGGCGATGGCAACAATGACAGTGGTGGATTTTAAAGAAGAAAACATCTTAGGATATGTTTGGAGACTAAACTGGGTTTGATTTTTTTGAGTGTTTTAAGGGCAAAACATAAGTGATTTGTGGGTTTTTAGAGAGAGAAAGGTTGTGGAAGTTAGTTTTGAGTGAGAGAGAGAGAGAGAGAGTTTCATTTATTTGTGTTCTTTGATTTGGGGAGATATTTAATTTTCATGATAAGTCACGCTTCTAAAGTGTGACAAATGTCTTGTTGCATTTGCAAATAGTGACATTCAGTAAATGTCCAACTTCTGAAGTGCAACAATATGAAAGTGTGCTATTTCACCAGAACATTCTCAAATTGTGTTATTCTGTCAGAATTTTGAGATAAATGTGCTAATTTCTTTTATAAAAAAAATTAATGTTACGATGTTATATTGTTTATATATACAATAAAGTGTCTTAATTTTTTTTCAAACTTTTTTTTCTTTTTTTTTTTAATTCTACCTTCCAATTTTTTTTCTTTAAATTTTATCCTTATATATTTTATTTATTTTAAACGGGTCATCATAATCTATTTTGATTTATTTTCTATAAGGTTGTCTTAGTCTTAAACAAATGTCTCGGCATTTAATTGGTACTTAATTTTTACAAATATTTTTTTTTATTATATCATTAAATAAAAAATAATTTTAAAAAAACAAATTTTTAAATTCAGTAGAGTCCTTGATCCAAGTCGCAGGTTTAGCGAATTAAATCGTGAAGCTCAAGTTGATTCAATATGTCATTGTCTCAATATTTTTTAAAAAAACAAAAAAGATGTCATCTTAATTTTTTTTAAAATCCAAACCACACATTTACAGGTCTCAGGGTTGTTTTTGGACCGCCAAATCAACTGGGTCACCAAGAGTCAACTCTTATGGCGGTTAATTTTAAACTCAAGCTAGGCAAGGAATTGGGTGGAAAGGTTTAAAGTTTGATCCGCTGGGTTGGGTTTAATAACAATGTTCTATGGTTTCTTTTAAAAAATTTATATCTTTCAATTTTTTTCTTTTAATTGAATCATTTTTGGATTTTTTTAATCAATTTTATCCTATAATATTTGGTTAATTTTGAACTGGTATTCATAACTTGTTTTGACTTGCTTTTTATGAGGTTATCACAATCTTAAAATAATCCTGATATTTGGTTGGTGTTCAATTTTGTAAACTTCTATTTTTGTTATCGTATTATTAAGTAAGAAAAGGTTGTTAAACTAGTGGTGTCCATGATTCGGGTTGCAAGTTTTACTAGTTAAGTTGTAAAGCCCGTGTCACTCAAATATGTCACCATCTAAATATTAAAAACAAATCATCTTGGAATTTTTTTAAAGTCAAACCACACTTTTTACGGATCATCCGAGTTATCTTTAAACATGTCAAGTTGATTGAGTTACGTCAAGGCAACTCTCACACAACTTAATGAAACTCGAGCTAGGTTGGGAGTCAAGTCGAGAGTTTTTAAAGTTGACTCGCTAGGTTGGATTTATTAACAATTCCAAAAAATTCCTCGCAACCTAGATAATTTTTTTAGTATAAATAATTTTTTATCTAACTCACAATATAGCGTGAGCAAAAAAAAACTAGTGAACCACTAATAAATAAAAATGGAAGTTATCTTTACATCTATATAAGTTCACTTTTCACCTCTTTTTTTCATTTATTAATTGCATGCCCTTCATCGGAATAAGATTCTGGATAACACAACAAGCACTACCATAGCATGGCGCTGTCAAAATCTAGTGTTATACTAGTTATATGACCCATGCTCCTCCGCAGATCGGATATTTTCTTTCCTATAAAAAAAAATTATATATGCAGGTTTTTTCCAACACATTTCTGTAGTTTAAAAAATTTAAGTTCAAATAAAAAATTACATGCGTACAAGTAATCAAATAAATCGAGAACTATGTGTGCCAATAAATAAATAAAAGTCATTAATGATATCTAAAAACAAAACTTGAAAAATTGAGCGACAAGTATACATCAAAATATTTAATCTCGAAAGACGAGACATATACCCGGTAGTGTTTGCTAAATGTTTTTATTAAAATATCTTTTTTATTTAAGCAAAAAATAATAGAAATAGAGACACAAATTAAATTGATCAAATAAAATAAAACAGGAAAAAAAACATCATGCAAGGCTACACATATTAGAACTATATTTTTTATTTTTAAAAATATAGTTCATTCATACAAAAGATAAAAAAAAATTATAGATGAATTAGAAAAACTCTTTAAATTTAAATGCATACTTAAAAAATAATTGTTATTTAAAAGAGGCTCTCCAAACAAAACGAAATAGAGAAGAGCTACTAATTTAAACATAAATTAAAAATAAATAAAGAACATACCATTAAAAAAAATCATTAATTTAAAAAAAAGAATTAGACAAAAAAGCAAAGGTTAGGTACGTTGGGCCTGTGTGATTAGGCCTTAATTTTTTTTGTTTGAAAATGAGAAATTTTTTTGTGGCTGATAAATCAGGGCTTGAGTTTTTTTCACCCAAAAACTCATTTTTAACCTATTTCTTTTATCTAAAACACCATAGAAACCGTGATAAACCTATATATGGCCTTGAAAACAACCCAAAAAACTAAAATCAACCCAGATTCAAAAATCAACTCAAGCTTAGATATGTTTTTTCACGAACTTTAAAGGTAAAAAAACACCTAATATGAACTCCCCTCATCAAATGGAACCATTTGACATAAATATCATTCGTTTTGATGGCCTAAATCAGTGTTAACGATACTTTTTTCTTTCTACCGCTGGAATCCAGCGACCCCTCTATCTCCTCTCTCAGCCAAGGACTAAAAAATAACAAAAATAAACTTTTGCACTAAAATTGAATTGGAAAAATATTGAGATACTGAAATTATATAATTTGCGAGATTTTTAAATTTCAAGGACCAAAGTGCATTTTTTGTGAAACTTATGGCATGTCACCCATGTTTAGCTTATTTTTCATTTTGGTCCCTCTTTTTTCAATCTCACCTTTTCATAAGAAATCAAAATCAATTGGTTTTCAATTAAGACCAAATCGCCAAAAACATAAAATTTTACACAACTCATCCACAGTAATGTGTGAGATGATGAATGGTGGAGCCTTATTCAGTGAAAAACCCACGACTTTTAGAGTAATACTTAATTATTAACTTATTTTGGATCTACAATTGTTATCGTTTTTATTTTATTGCATTGCATTTTTTTGCTAATATTAAAAATTATAATTCAAAAAACTAAAAGAGTTAGAAGTTTTACTGTCTATGTAGATAGAGCCCTATTGATTGCTACAATATATCCATAATACTTGTTAACTATTCATGAGGCTAAAAAATATTTGGTTTCGTCTTTTGAATTTTATATATTTAACATTTTTAGTCGTTGGTTTTAATATTTTGATTCTAAAACTTTATTTTCTTCGCTTTTCAATCCTCGTGTATTGAGTGAGAGAAGATAATTAAAAATGAAGAGAAGAGTGAAAGGTTTTGGTTGATTATATAATGGTCATAAAAAAATATCAATCTTTATGTCAATTGATTCATTTTAAATAATGGAGTTTTATTGAGATGATTTGAGCTTTTAATCATTCCTAAAAATGTAGATCGGAACACTTAGAATTTAATTTAATTTTAAGTTTTGAGACTGATTGGAGGGTATTTTAGATTGTTGATGTTTCTATTGTTTTTTGCGTTTTCTTTAAGCAAAAATAGGTTGAAATTCAGTTTTTGGAGTCTAAATCACTCGGATCCTAATTTTCTAGCAACCTGTAGTGGGCAACATGTCATCTTTTTATTTAAAAAAAAAAACCTCAAGCGAACGATATATTGTCTGCTTTAGTTTAAATAATCAGGTACAAAAATAATATGCAAATTTTTTTATAAGAAAATCCAAAAGCGTTTGGTGAGAATAAAATGTTTAATTTTTTTATTAAAAAATTATATATTTTTTTATTTCGAATTAAGTATTCTTTTATTTCCGCATATAGTAAAATAAAAATTATTAAAGTATACTTTTTTTCTCTTTTTATTTGAACTTGCTTTTCAAATCATGATTAGTCTTTATTAAAAAAATAAACCATGTTATATATATATATATATATAGATTAAAAAGTAAGTTTTAACTAGAAAAACTTTTGAAAAAGATTCATAGAAAAAACAATATGCCCGACACAATCGTGTCTTCACAGTTTCTAGAGAGAAAAAATTCATGTCAAAATCGCGTTGTTTTCTACTTATGAAAATAATTTGACTTTATATACAAGATTTTAAAATTAAATAACACTCGTAGTGTAGTGTGACGCGAAAATCAAGCTAATTGTTTACTATTACAGCTAGAATTGATACTTATAATTTAATCTTTAAAGACGTGTAACTACAATGCAATCAAGTAAGAAATGATGAAAAGCATTCAAATGGATAGGAACAATATAAAAAAATATCGACGCTGTCCTACCCTCTATTTCGGACAAGACACGTTTCTTTCTGGTCAGAAACCAGTTGTCAAGACATGATTGGACACGAGCCCTATACTTATTATTTTTTTTATTATTATTAACATAGATGTCTGGGTCATCTTGCGCGCATCTCGACTAATCACACGAGCCCTGAAGTTAATGACCATGTAAATCTCCAGTGGTTCTGAGATTTGTGGGACTTGAATTAATGACTTTTAAGGAGCAAAAAACTTAACCAGTTGAGTTTCACCGTTTAGGATTCTCTGTACTTATTTTTGGTATCAACATATGATTGTTAATATACGGTTGGTATGAGAGAGTGGGGGAGAGAGTGACAACTCGTTTTTTTTTTCTTTTTTCTTTTTCAATCTTCAAGGTTTTATTTGAAATCATATACCGCCAATTGTCTCCTTCTTTAGTTCTATGGAAAGAGTACGGGAGGATTTTGTGCATTTTTTTATAGTTCAAGGTTGTCTGAATTGGTTTTTTTAGGCTGGAGTCGCAACTGTTGTGTTGTTAATCAGCCTGAACGGACGATACGAGATTGTAGAGAAATGTCATATGATCATTTGTGTGCAATTTTTGTCAACTTTGGTGAAGATTAGGGGCATTAAATGCACCTACAAAATAGTCTCCCTCAGCTATCGTTTCAAAGAAAATTAAAGAAGAAGATGAACGGTAATCAAAACAACATTGTTTTTGTAAAGTTCATTTTGGTCCTTCGATTTCTGATTTATCTCATCCACACCCCTTATTGGTTTCAAACTTTAAAGTTTATGCAATTTGGTCCCTATAAAACCTTCAATTCTAGACCCAGATTTCAGCGTTGTTTTCATTGTGGTCCTTGGTCTCAATTTCTTTAATTTAGCCTCTAATTGACCATTAAACTTTTATTTTCTTCAATTTCACCCATGATTTCAATCAATTAAATCCTTATAGTTCGGCACTCTTTGCATATTGATCCTTTGCTGCGAATTTCTTCAATTTAACTCCTAATTGACCCTAAAACTTTAATTTTCTTGTGATTTTGCCCCTCGATTTCAAATCAATTGACTTGGTAAAAATTAAATTTATTCTCTTAAAAT
>Ga0307517_10002726_pt1 | contig 28182 bp, 20 predicted proteins | sample 23_EM_MG_FD_194515 | JGI IMG/M metagenome (GOLD analysis project Ga0307517, IMG submission 194515) | Populus trichocarpa ectomycorrhiza microbial communities from riparian zone in the Pacific Northwest, United States - 23_EM | ecosystem: Host-associated > Plants > Roots > Unclassified | place... | reverse complement strand
CGAACAGTTACTGCACCCTCCAATTTGAATGGAATATGCCTTTCGTTCCTCCTCTTAGCTGGATTGGGAACTGGCACAACTCCCATCGGTATAAAAACATGTTTCCTAAAGCCTTTATATATATATATATATATATATATATCGAGCTCTGATATTTAACTAGACTTGGTGTACGCGCTTCGTTGTGGAGACGCCAAACATGCTAATATCAAAAATAAATTTTTAAAAATAAAAAATATATATTATTTTAATGCATTTTCAAGTGAAAAAAACATTTTAAAAAATAATTGATACCACATACCAAACGAGCTCTAATATTTAACTAGACTTGGTGTACGTGCTTCGCTGTAGAGACGCAATTTTTTTGGGCAAAAATAATATTTAGCTACTGCAAGCGTGTTTATAAACCCAGCTAGGTTGAATAAGCTGACTTTAATTCAATTAGATTGAAAAGATAGAAAATAATAGTAGATATATCAAATTTAAAAAGAAAAGTAATTAAGATAACAAGAGAAAAAAATTCAATAATATTTTAGTTGTTTAATTGTGTATTTTAATTATTTTTTATTTTTAACAAATACCAAATTATCCCTTAAGTGTGTCATTGTAAAAATGAAAAAACATTATGAAAACATAAAAATGCCCCTTCATGACATGTTTAATTGTTTTTTTTGTTTACAATAGTATTTTGTTTCACTGTTTAATTGACATGTAATTGATGAAAAAAAATATTTACCTGTCTCTTGTCAATTTAAAAATAATAAACGTGAATATATTTCAATTTATTTGAATTAGTGTTAAGTTTTTTTATTTTGTGAATTAACAAAAATATCATTACATTGTTAAGTGAAACAATATTTTAAAAGTTACAATGTTTTTGCAGGATGATTTAGCTTCTTTTAATATAATTGCTATTATTTGTTGTCGTATAATTATAGTTTTATTTTTAAAAAAATCAAGAGCTCGAGAGATTGAATGTATTTTGGATGCGAGAGTCCCGTTTCTTTACGAGTTAATTTGCGTACAGGTAGATTTTAATTTTTAATCATGTAGTAAGAACATGTTTGGAAACGCAGTGTAAATCGTGTTTCTAAAAAATTTAAATTTTTTTTAACTAAAATTTAATATGATTTGTACGTTTTGGATCGTTTTGATTTGCTGATGTCAAAAATAATTTTTAAAAAATAAAAAAATATCATTAGCATGCATTTCGACACAAAAAATTATTTAAAAAGCAACCGCTACCACACTGCCAAACACCCTCTAATTTTGGAACTTTGTCACTTTTCATCTCAACAAATCTCTTATTTAAAGGGTAACATCATATGAAATTAGGAATGGTAATTTCACATGGATATGATATCGGCTTGAACTTACCTATAGGAAATCTTTAGACATGGTCAGGATTCGGGTCGAGTAAAATGTGAAGGCAAAAACAGGGTTTCAAGGTAGGCATTGATATTGGCATACCCGACCCAAACAATATATGAATTATGACCCAAACTAAACATGAAATACAAAAATAGCCACCATGTATATAAAACTAATTATATACTAAATAATTATAAATTACATTATTCAAAATCAGGCTTCGAGCTATGGATATCTAGTGGGTATCTAAAATTGACTCGGTCAGATTTGAATTTTAAAAAATCATTCTTATTTGGATCCAGGTAGTTATTTCAAGTTTAGATACGAACAAGGATGACAATGAGTACCCTATTAGTTGGATTTCTTAATATTTATATCTTATTCATTGCCCACTTGGTATGAAATTTAGATATTTGAAGTGTGTGTACATGTATTAGATGATTAAATAACTATTATTCATTGCCCATTTAATATTTATATTTATATCAATTATCTAACTATTATTTACTGTTAAATAAAAACACTCATATATATATATATATTTGAAGTGTGTGTACATGTATTAAATGATTAAATGATAAATACTATATATATATATGTGTACGCGCGTGTTTATGTCAATACTGAAACATGATATATTATATTGTATTGAAAAAAATATAAATATTCTATAAAAATATTTATTCAGCATAAATATATATAGACTCGTGTGGTTTTTGAATTAGATTTGACAATTTTTACACCATGTCTATTATCTATTAGGCAAAGTAATTATCTAAAAAATACAAATCCATTCAGATAAGATCAACCTCTATCACACTCAGGCTAAATTACTATACTTAAGTACGGACAATTAATATTTTCATATCAAGATTTAATATTTCATACTTTACATCTTTTTAGCAATTTCATCAGTTTTTTTTATATATATTTTTAAAATGCATTATGATAAACAGTTAAAAACTATAGTATAGTATGACAAGTAAAATAAAAAAAATGATAAAAATAAATTACGGAATCGTTAAACACACTATGCAATGGTAAATTGAAAAGAACCAAGAAAACTGGATCAGCACGGAGAATTATATGCAAGATCGTTTCATAGAGAAAAATAAAAAAAATGACTTATGCAAAGATTGATAAAAAAAAATGATATCTCAAATTATCTATGCTTTCTACTGCTCCCAGGTAAGAAATGATGAACCGAGATATCCCGATAAAAATCCTCATCCCCCCGTGTTCTGAAATTAAGCGAGCAACGAGGACCTGGTCGAGAGGAAAAAAGAGGCGATGAACGATTTTTTTTTTTTTTTAATTTTTTTTTTGAGGCGGTGAAAGAATGTTACGTAACCCCACATGGGTCCCTAAATAAACATGGAATTAATGTGACGGTGCAAGAGGATGGGGTCGGACGATCATTCAGACGGAGATAGAAAAGAAAAAGAAAAAGAAAAAGAAAAAGAGGGGATTTTCCAAGGCATTTACAAACAGGATTCAGGAGCAATGAGCTCGTGGTCCCTGTACTATTCAATTCTGTTAATATGATACTCATCCTATAATTTTCTCAATGTTGCCCTTGCACTAGCTTTTGATGATCCTTTAATTTGATCCCACTCTTTTTTAAACAAGTAAACAAAAAAAATTATATTTATATAAAAATTAGAAAAACAAAAATAACTTATTCCTTTTAGCCATACAAACACGTAAATTAGCTAGAAAAAAAAAGTCATTTTCTAATTTGAAGTAAGAAATTATTTTTTATTCATATTTCTGAAGTACCAGAAAGTTATTAAATTTAACATCAAGGCCCCACATTAACAATGTTTAAGGAGATGATGGACAGAAGGATCATATTAAAAGATAGAAGAACAGTACAGGGGTTGAATTAAAAATATTACAAGAAGAGGGACAAGTTAGCAAGAATAAAATAACACAGGGATTACCAAGCTCATTTCTCCTTAACAATCAAATATGATTTTCTAGCTCGTCTCTAGCTCAAAATAATGTCTCTTAGCAGAGAGGAGCAGCACAGCACCCCAGCACCACCTGGCACAGAGCCAGTGACCTCGCTTTTTCCTTCTCTTTTTTAATCATCCTTTTCTTAGTCACCTTTTACCTTTCCTATCCTCCCTTCTATGGAGCTACTTTCTCCTTTTATTTTCTCATAGAAACGTTAAAAAAATACCCCACCTCCTGCTTAACAATAACCCAGATATGAACTAGGGTTTCTTGCAATGCACAGAGTTTGAATCTTCAAGTTCGCATTGAAAACAGAAGCAATGAGTGAAATGGGGAAGAATGTGCTGGTTTTGTGTTTTATTATGCTCTTGTTTTTTGGAGGTGTCACTTCAGTTCCTACTACTACTTCACCAGCAAGTGAGTGAGCTGCTTTTGTTTCATCTGTTTTTTGCTTGTTGTCTTGAAAATTTTAGCTAAATTTCTCTATTCTCGTAGAGATTGTTGGTGGGCTTTTCTCAAATGTCGTGTCTGCTCTCATGAAGTGGTTGTGGTCTCTGAAGGCCACCACCAAAACAGGTTTGGATCTCTGATTCTACCTGATTCTACTACCACCTTTGCTCCTTTTGTTCTGTTATGTTCTGTTTGTTTGCTGGTTCCTGGCTTATGAAATTTTCGTGGCTAGTGATCTCTGGTCGTCCAATGATGAAGTTTGAGAGTGGGTATACTGTGGAGACTGTGTTTGATGGAAGCAAGCTTGGGATCGAGCCTTACTCCGTGCAGGTGTTGCCCAGTGGAGAGCTTCTGATTTTGGATTCTGCTAACAGTAACATTTACAGGATATCTGCTTCCTTGTCTCTCTGTAAGTGGGTTGTTTGTGATGTCTTGAGATATTGGTTGAATGCTCGTCTCGATGAATCACTTTCCTAGTTTTTTTTTTTTTTTATGAAGTTGTTTTGAGCGTTATTTATTTTGACAATTCGGCTAATTTCTCAGAACTCCATTCTTTTTTCCATTGAACTTTATATTGAATCTAAAAAAAATCTTCGAGGCCATGATTTAGTAGTTTTGTATTTAAGACGCAGATAACCTGCTTGTTCAATTTGTCGCATCCATTGTTTTCTCAGAATGTCAAATGCTATATCAATTTCATCTTAAAAAGAAAAATGCTATGCCAATTTTAGTGGGGAAAAAAAGGTCCAGAAAGAGACGCCAGCACAAACTCATTTATGAGGAAATTTTCCTCTTCCCTTCACCGTGCACTGCGATGGATTGCTATTTTAAATACGTTTTCTTATTTTCACTTTTCATGGTGTTGCATTCATTCCTAACCATTTGCTACATATCCTTGACCCTAAACCAGGTGCGATAACTTAGAGCTGATATCATATCTCACACCTGCAAGCCGATTCTTTATCTGATGTACATCTGCATGACTTGTACCTATGTGCCTAATGTGAGAATTCCATTCAGTCAAGCTTGTGCCTATATCCGATATGCATCTTTTGTATGTTTGAAGACATTTTACTTACGGAACCCCACCTTTTAATAACTAGTTTGATAGGGATGAAGTTTCTTGGCACTTTCCATGCTCTTCTTTTTGGGTTTTTAATGGAAATTACCGGAAAACTGCAGACAGCAGACCTAAGCTGGTTGCTGGATCCCATGAAGGATACTCTGGACACGTGGATGGGAAGTTAAGAGAGGCAAAGATGAACCACCCAAAAGGGCTTACTGTAGATGACAGAGGAAACATTTATGTTGCAGACACCATGAATATGGCAATCAGGAAGATAAGTGATGCAGGTAGATGCTATCAGTTTTTTGTTTGGGAGGGGGTTTAAAGGCAACCTTAAATTTCTCTCAGCTTCACTGTAGATCTCGATAATTACTACTATCAATATCAGGTTGTTACTGATGTTGGCTGTTGATGCTAGTAGCTGATATGGTTGAAAAAACTTCATGCAGGGGTTACAACAATTGCTGGAGGGAAATGGGGCCGAGGGAGCCATGTTGATGGGGCAAGTGAAGATGCAAACTTTTCTAATGATTTTGATGTGGTTTACATAGGAAGCAGTTGCTCCCTACTTGTTATAGACAGAGGAAATCGAGCCATCAGGGAGATCCAGCTGCATTTTGATGACTGTGCTTATCAATATGGAAGTGGTTTTCCTCTTGGTAAACTGATCCATCTGAATTTTATCTTCTCTTATTTGTTAACATGCTTTGATGTTTATGTGATCTTCCTTCTTTGCAGGAATTGCAGTGCTAGTAGCAGCTGGCTTCTTTGGTTACATGCTAGCACTGCTGCAACGTAGGGTGGGAATGATTGTTTCTCCTCAGAATGTAAGTATTGACTTATTTTTCAATAAATAAATAAATTGTCATTTCTTGCATCCTTATTCCATAGGATAATTAAAGGGATACTTTATAATGAACCAATGAACAGACTATTCTACATGGAGTCATCCGAACTCGTCTATTGTTTTGTTCCTTTTTCCTCTTTTATTTATTTTATTTGTTTAGTTAACTTCGTCTGTTGTTTTGTTTTGTTGGTTTTTTTCCCTTTTTTTTATTTTATTTGCTTAGTTAACTTTTTAATAGTTTTTCCCTCTGTTTGGTGAGTGGATGGCTAGACCAGATAAGCCTTTGCAGAATTACGCTTCATGGCATTGCCAGGAGGAAATAAATCTACTTAAATGAAATTTATAAGTAATTTTCTTTTTGGAAATCACTTCAGTGAGGTTAGCCAGGCAATCCTATTTCATTCATGTTATTCTGTGCCAAAATGGCATTGCCATCTCTTGTCTGAAAGTAGTTCAGTCACATTTCTCATATCCTGGTTAGCATCTTCTTGTGCACAATGGACAGAAATTGTTTAACCTCCTTTGTTGTGCTCCTGAGCAGGTTTCAATGAAAATGAGCACTACAGGAATTCCTTACCAGAAGCCTATCAAATCGATCAGGCCACCTTTAATCCCTACCGAGGATGAACAGGAGAAGCATGAAGAAGGCCTATTTGGATCACTTGGCAAGCTTTTCATCAACACTGGGGCTTCGGTTATGGAAATTTTCGGAGGTATAGTCCCCAGTTTTAGGAAGAAGCCAGTAAGCTATCAATATCAAAACTACCAGCAGCAGCAGTATCAGCATCAGAAGCAATTGTCTTCTTGGCCTGTACAAGACAGCTTTGTGATACCAGATGAAGACGAGCCTCCTTCAATTGAATCCAGAACCCCAACACCAAGGAAAACCTACCCATTCATGTCGAAGGATACGGAGAAGATGCACCAATGGCGGCAAGGTCGTTCCATCTATAGTGGGTGGGATGGTGATTTACAGCAGCAGCAGCATCAGCATCATCATCGGTATCAATCCTCTACACCACATACTTACTATGAGCAAAGCTATGAGAAAACCAATGAGATTGTATTTGGGGCAGTTCAAGAGCAGGATGGGAAGTATGAAACTATGGTGACAAAGCCCGTTGATTATGGAGATCCAAAACACTACCACCACAACATTCGTTCTCGAACCAATTCTCTCCATTATGCTAAGGGGTATTAAGTATGTGACATTCTGAGATTTTGGAGCTATAACCTAATTCCATCTTGATATGAGTGCTTCAGGATATACATGGTGTCGGGATTTATTCTCAAGAATGAAGTATTTTTGGGAGCTGCTCAGTGCTTTTTAGGGTTTAATCGGTCTGGTAAAAATATTATAGGCCTGTTGTATTACCTGGTGTTTTGATAAATTATGAAAATGCTTGGCTTTGATTCTGTGTGTCAAATGCGTGGTTGCCAATGATTCGGTGAGGGCCTTTGAAGAGTTATGCAGCCCAGTAGCCGTGATAACATATCAACAAGGCATGCTTTGATGTTCCATACTGTTGGAATCAAAATAACTGTCTCACTTTCATTTCCCGTTTTGATCTTATAGCATTTGTTTCGATTTTTGTTAGCCAATTAGACTCCAAATCCTCCAACTTCATGTCCATGGCCCCGCATCTCCTGTTCTGTAGCTAATAGACGAAGAAGAAACTCGGATTTCGAAATTTCTAGAGTCGGTCTGGGTTTTTTTGTTATCCATTCTTTTTTATAATGTATTCTTTAGAAAGTTTATTTTTGGAAAGCCTTATGTGCTTTCATAACCTAAGTGTACATTAACTAATTATCTTGGGTTATCAATTTCTACTTTCGGCAGCTATTCATGTACACGCATCGTTCTCCTATTGGCAGCTGCTTGATCAACCTCACCATCATGTTCTTTTTTCAAGGAGATTGATGGATGCTTTAAATTTCCCCAAGTTAGTAGTAGAGGGGCCAATTAGGGTTCAATATGACTAGATTAAGAAAGTAGAGGACAGAACGGTCATTTTTAGCCACCTATTGGGATGTGAATGGCCTGGAAGTCTATTGGGATGTGAATGGCCTGGAAGTCACCACGTAGGGAAAATGGCAAGGTATCAACAATTCCGTGCCAATATTCGCGGGAACTGTGACATCCCGGATTTGGGCCTACGAGGTTGTCGAAGGGGCACGATACATCATTCAGTAATTGCTCAGGCCTGCGAGGTTTTTGAACTGAAGTGACTTTCTACTCGTCGCGTCAAAAAGGTATTTTCACACCTCTCGGGGCCAGGGAAATGCTAATTTTGGTAATGCTTGATTTGGAAGAAATTGCCATATTCAGGTTTCGCGCGAATGTGATTATTCGTGTATGGTGATCGGTAAATAACACCTTGAAATTCCATGAACATTTTGTGGCTCTTTGTAGAATAACACATCTAAGTCAAAACAACTATGACTGCAGACAACGCACAGAAGACCACAGGTGTTGATCTAGGCAAAAATCCATCGAAAACAGACAGCGATGAAGATGCTCAAATTAGGTTGCAAAATCCTGCAGAAAAGTTAAGATCACGTTCTCTCGATCTGATAGCTAAGACTAACAAATCAACTTCAAACATCTATCATTTTCCATCTGTTATTCGACCTGTCTTGCATAAGAACATGAAAATCTATATGGAAATGGTACACAAGGGAACAGGTCTTGCTCGCAAAAGCTGAATAGTGGATGAATAAATTTTATACCTATCAGGTTGCCTGCAACAATTCCTTGATATCATATCCTTGGAGCTGGATAGAAACAACCAGAAACGGTGTTAGCTTTATTTCTTCATTCAACAACTTAAAAGGGCAAATATTTATCACTCCAAGCAAACCCCTTTTTTGACCGCCCTCAGAGTCCAAACAGTAGAAAGCTAAATTTGAGTTCTCATGAAGCTTAATAGTAACCGTCAGAAAGCAAGCAATATACCTGAAGCAAGGTGAGAATGAGGACTACTCCCGAGTTCCAGAAAGCATGAATTGTGATTGGTGTTAGAAGGTTGCGAGTTTGAGCATATGAAAATCCAAGCGCAGTCCCTACAGAGATGAATGAGTTGATTTGTTTTCTCCAAAAAAGTACATGTTTTGAATTTATCTATACGAAATCCAGTTCGTTCATTATCATATAAACTGAAGATCAAAATGTTATCAAGAAAGTTCAAACCATCAACCTCAAAAAAGAAAGCTTCATCATGGAATGGGCATTTCCTTCAGAGAAGGTACACAAAAACTTTTGATCTAGTCACCAATCTACACATCTTACCTAACACAAATAGTTGGGGAAACTCTCCTGGAGTTAAATGTGCTAATGCGAATACAGCCGCACTAATTAGGACAGAAACTGGTGTAGGTACCCTGCAGAAAAAGCAAAGAAATAGAACTTGGAAAATAAATCACGAATGCAAAAAAAAAAAAAGACGGTCAAATCCAAATAGCTCAACCATCGTTGATGCAAAAATACAAATTACACAATTTGTAGATCAAATGTCCAAGCACATTTTGATTACATGGAAATAGATGGATATAATAAGAATTAACCACATTTCCCCCTTGTGCTTGTGTAAAATAACTGACTTATTCCAGTGATTCCAATTTGGTCAACTGATCCTAAAATTGGACAAATCTGAGTCAGCCTGTTCCAACCGGTAATGGGCCACTCAATCTTGACCAATGTTGTATTTGGCTATGCTATTCACCCTCAACAAGGACTTTATCAGACTTGTCACCAGAGCAGTCATCAAACTTCAGTAAAAGTAGTCTAAATATTTTGAATGACAACGTATCATATGAGGGCCAACAAAATTTGCAAAGAGCAGTAGAAAAAATCAGCTGACTTAATCTCATCTGCTCCTCAACTAGTGGCTATTGCAGATCCATTCTTTTTAAAATATTATCATTTCTGATTTCATAGTCTTGCAAGCTATTTATCTTACTCCCACCCCCCTTTTTATAAGCACATGGCATGTAACATGCCACAGCTCTGAGAATTTGAGACCTGTCTAAACATCAGGCTATTTAACAATATTGATTGTTCTCCAACTGATAGGTAGCAGACATCCGAATCACTTTCTGTATTTTCTCTCCAACTAGCTATTAACTTCTATCAGTATACACTGCTTTTGGTTGAATTCTCAAACTTAACTGCAAAATGTTATGCAGGACACAATTTTATCTCCTGAGCTGAGCAACTTGGTTTAAACTCTCAACTGAAGGTGATTAATATAAGCACAAGTTTCTTTATCAAAAGGGAAAGAGGACAGCTTATTTTCTGAAATCAGAAAAAAGAATAATACCACTTTGTCAGAGACACCATGAAAAATCCTCGAAAGACATTCTCCTCCAAAACTGGAGCAAGGACACCAGTGATGCCAATCAAGCAAGCGGTGCTGCAGAGATAGCAAGAGCACACACTATAAAGATAAGCTTCCTTACCAGTTAGGCAGGTTCACAATCAAACCATATAGAATTGCAAACAATCAGTTATCTATATACCTGATACTGGAAGATCCAATCAATGGAAGAAGTCGAACAAGAGCATCAGTCTGCAACCATGTCATATAAATTAATATAGAAGAAAACACACAAAAGCTTAGATATTCATTACCATATGCCAAACAGAACATCAACCAAGTCACTTCTTTCATTCAAGTTAAGCACATTAAACGTGGCCATTTAACTCTGGTTCTTTCAGTCAGAAACATCATGCATGAAACAATCAGAGGCGCTTCTTTCAGAAATACCACTGATTACACAGTCATATAGATACACAGTGAGTCTATTTAAGAGGCGTGCTGTATCTGTATGGCATCGTTTTATAGTCATTCATGGTAAGAAAGGCCTATCTAAAGCTATGCATAAGCTAGCAATTCACTCCACCAACAGAAAAAAGCATATATATTTCGGTGACTCCCAAGAAGAAAACAATTGAAGCTAAAAAACTAATCCTGACCTCTCTCTGTGGGGTCTCACCACTGAAAGTAGACACAGCAACTCCGGTCAATGCAACAGCAAGCAGAGCACTAGCAAGACCAATACCCGCCCATAAGAGCCATCCTTTTTCTAGATTGAAAGGTTCCTTCAGATCTGACACAACAGTGCCCAATATTAAACTAAAGAATAAAACCCAAAACCCAGATAGAAATTAAAAACAGAAAGCAAGTTATCATAGTAAAAGATTGATCAGTACCATAGCGAAACACATCTTCAGGAAGAGGTTGGAAGGTGTTGAGGATACCATAAAGAACTCCAAGCACAACGGCAGTTGCAATGCTACCAAAAAAAATAATAGGAAAAAAGCCAAAACAAATTAACAAATGTAGGGGACATTTTTATATTGTTTATTACAAGTGATCAATATTCAATATTATAAATTTGGAATTGGTGAGGTGATGGTTAAAGGGGGCATGCTACATCCTTATTCCTAAGCCATCAGAAAGAATTGGATAGCCAACCTCTCACAGGAAAAGACCAGAGAGATGAACTTAGTCACAAAAACCAAGAGATTAAAATGAAATTAGTATACCTTTGGTCCAAAAGCAGTATCTCCGCTTTCTCGTCTAAACTTAGCTCTTCAATCTTAATTCCTAAATATGGTATGGCCGTTGCCTCAACCAAACCTGTCAGAATAAAGCTGCCTGCCGAAAATCAGAAGCTAAAAACAAAAAACTGCACAGATGAAAGTAATAATAGTAAAAAGTAAGAGAAACCTTATTCCACAGGCAAGTGAGGTTAAGGAAATCGTTTGCCATGGCCAAGGCACGTCCCATCGCTTGATTATTGGCCATTCCAATCCCTTGTCCTGCTCTTCAACTTTGGCTTTGGATTCCTTTCCAGCATAAATTGAAGAAGCTAACTGACGTCGCTTTGGCCTCAGCAGAACTACTTTCTGTCTGCAGGAAAGAAGGGAAGAACCGGTCCGTTTGACTAGAATTGGGAAATCCGATAGACAGTAGAGTGAAGATTGAGCAAGGCATGATAATGATGATGGGACTATTGTAGTAGAAGAACAAAAAACCATTGTTTTGTTTTCACAAGAGACTGGAGCGGACACACGATACCCCCGCCTTTTGACTCCAGTGCAGGAGGATAAGATGATATGATGGCATCATCAGCCCTGTTTAAACTTTGTCAGTGTCTTAAATTTTGTTTGATTTATTTCAAAAATAAGTTGCTTCTACTGGTCTCTGTTTGGAATTGCATTATAGAATGATTTTAATATATTAATATAAAAAATAACTTTTTAAAAATAAAAATATATTATTTTAAAATATTTTAAAATAAAAATTATTTTTAAAAATAATTATCAATACACTCCTAAATACCAGTAAAAAATCGGATCAGGTGAAGTTAAAATTTAAAATGTCTATTAAAATGGCTATTATTATAAAAAATTACTCCCCACTGCTGTAGCCTATGTTCCTCTGCATCTTATTCATTGTTTTTTTATATTTATGTTGGCCTTTTTTTTTAATTTATTTTGTAATGTTTGGAAGTGTAATAATAATTGTTTTTTATTTTTTTATTATAAATATATTATAATAATTTTTTTTAAAAAAATTATTTTTAACATTAGTATATTAAAATAATCTGAAAACATCAAAAAATAATTAATTTGAAAAAAATAAGTAAAAAATTAAAAATTTTTAAAAATATTTTTAAAACATGAAAACAAAATAAATAAAAAATTAAAAATATTTTTAAAACGTAAATATTATTAATGCAAAGTGTGGGCAACATGATAATTTTATTTAAATATTATGCATGAGAATAATTAAGCTTTAATCCCAAAAAGTACCGCGACATTTCAGCAACTCGCCAAATCTTCATTTTATTAAAGATTTTGTGAAGTGGCTGCAGGGATAGCCATCCAAGTACAGTGATAACCTGAAATGACTTCAATTTTTTTTTCGTTTTTGGAACATAATCTGGAAGAAGTTAAATCCACGGACTAACTTATACTTAGATAATGTTTGATATTCCAGTCCGATCATATTTATTTATTTTTTTGAATTTATTTATTTTAAATTATTTTTTTTGTATTGCACTATTATTAAAAATAAAATTTAAAAAATAATAATAAAACATGTTTTCAAAAATAATAATTTCTAAATGCAATAGAGGAGATGTTGTTCAAAAAGAAGGTGAGAGAAAATAAAAAAGAAGAAACGGAGATGACACAGAAAAAAGGGAAGAGACCATACAAAAAAGGAAGAATTAGAGGGTGGAAAACGCACTCAGCTTTGGCCTCAGGTGGTCATGCCACTTTCAGTGATTCGGAAACCCATTATTTTGACAGAATCGAGCAAGGTCAACTGTCCTTGATTAGAAAACTGTTAAGTGCTAAACTGCTCACGAGCAAGAGCTTCATCATCAACCACATTGCTAAAAAAAATGTATGAGGTTTTTTTTTTTTTTTTTATGATCTACTACAAAATGTACATGACCAGTTTATATCCTGTACGTATAACAAAAAGAGTTAAACATGGTATACCATCCCCACCTGCAGAGTAGATGCATGAGGTGCACTTAGTGTAGAGGCAGGTGCCCTGCTGTTTCGCCTCAAAAACCCGTACCCATAATTTATTACAAGCTTCTTCAGCATGCTAGATCCTTGTTTGGCCCTCACATAGGAATGCCCCAGTATGTAAGCAATCCCAGCTTCTCTAGCTTCCACAAGTTCCTGCAGCTCCTCCCTGGCACCTCTGTTGATCTTCGGGCTGTCTGGTACTCTAAACCTTACTCTTTTCCTAGGTTGAATCACAGGTGGCGACCTTATCTCCCTCAACTCTGAGGTGCCAGCTGACTCTATGTTGTCAACATCATCCTCCCTCAATTGGATTCCATCTGTATGAGTACAGCATGTTCCAACTACTGTCATTTTGCCATCTTCACTCTCCAAGTCATCCTTCGCACCATTGGGTTCATGATTCCCTGAGCGTATAAACTCTGCTATGCTGCATACAAGATCCTTCTCAAACTCCATGTCATCCTTGTGAACATCACGATATCCATATCTCACGATGCACCTATACAACCTGTATTCTCTTGGGCCAATGTACCCTATTAGAAACCGTTCCTTGGCTCTAACATGTGGAACAGGGACAGATTTGATGCAGAGAAAGACTAGGACTTGGTGGAACGCTGGAAGGTTGGTAACAAAGTGGGAGAAGATTGCCGGGATTCCAGAAACTAGCTCCGTGTGTATGAGGCCAATTCCTCGGACACGCACAATACCAAGGCTAGGACCCAAGCTAAGTAGCCAATTAATGGAGACCTTGTTTTGGACATCAAATTCGTATGTTTTGAGTGTGCCATAGTGCCACACACACATAACGATCAGGAAGATGAATGAGAGGGCAACAGGAACCCAGGCCCCTTCCAAGAACTTTATTAGGGAAGCTGAGAAGTAAAGAGCTTCAATTGTGCCAAAAAAGCACACAAAGCATATTGCAAAGAAGACATTCTTGTGCCAGCATAAGACGATAACTAGAGACATCAGGCATGTAGTAACCAGCATGACGGTTATAACGGCCAAACCTGTTCCAAAATGAGCAAGGTGTTAGAAGCAGTAATGAAATTTCAGTCAACGCTTTCAAGCACACTTAGTTCTCAAGAAGCATTATGAGAGATTTCATAACAACCAAGTAACAGTGAATCCACATCTTGGAATTTATTTGCATGATACCCCAAGTTCTACCATTTTACCAAACTAAATCTAGGCAAGTTCTTTCTAATGACATTAAGGTTTCATTAAATTTTTTTACTTAAAGTCCAAATAGATAAATCCAGCTTCTCTTTCTCTGCAAATGCTTGTTACAGTACTGCACCAACCATGCATCTGCATACATACACTTGAATAGCTCCTTGTGCAAACAGAATAGTCTATTGACTTTCATGTAATGGCCCTATCATTATGATGCTAGAGTTTAATGATCTTTGGCATGCTTAAATGTAAGATAAGGGGCTTCCTGCTCAATGCAGCATTCTTAGCACAAATTACAAGCACCATGAATTGGCTGGTGGATAGTCTAATCATTAATAACTTGTGTACTTAGATTTGGAAAATTCAATTCACTCAGTTGATATTACTCGTAAATTATCATATAAAAGAAATAATTGGAATTTATAGAGAGATGGCTGTGTTCATCAGGACAATCTCATGGCAAAAGCCTTGTGTTGAATGGTACTGAACAACCAAGTACCTATGATATCCATTTATAATTCTTTGAATAACATGCTTCAAGCTGAGGCTAGAACCTAAAGTACTCACAGCACAATAGATATTTAATGAACAAGTAAAACACACGTTAGATTTCTATGCATAGCAAGAGATCATACACTAGAGTTCAACACCGCAAAGAGTCATACCTGAGGCATTACCCATACGTTTTGTGTCCCTGAAACCAACAGTAACAGCCAAGCACAGCAGCATCAAAGTCCAGTTTATCTCTGGGATGTAGATCTGACCATGGATTTTGGATGATGTGTGAACTATTTTGACTCTAGGGAAGCAGCTCAGAGCAGAGCACTGTTTGATTATTGAGAATGTTCCAGTGATGATGGCTTGGCTTCCAACTACTGCAGCAAGGATGGCTATAACTAAAACTGGCCATCGTAATTTATCTGGAACGATAATGTTGCGTACTTCTGGTCAGTCAAAACTTGCATAATATCCAAAGAATGATGCTATTTGTCCCAAAAAAGTTTCCAAAAAAAAAAAATGGCCACTTGATATTATTTAGAAAATTGATTCAGAAAACTTCTTAATAACCTTCATGAAGACATCTTAAAGGCACCTACCCGGAACAGATACGTAAAATCCAATGCGGTAATCACTATCAATGGCATGATGTTGAGATAGGTAAGCAGCTTGTCCCATATATGCAAGAATCAAGGATGGATAAACCAAGGAGGTGAAAGCTATCTGCAGGAAATGAATGACTTTTAGAATAAGGCATGGACTAATGAAATCTCATGTCATTTAACCTTAAATAGATTATCTTACTTTTACAATGATTTATTTGCATATTATATTTTGAACGGGAATAGTTTTAAGTTGATACGCTATGCTGGGTGACAAGACTATGAGTGCTTCTCCTGACATCATGAAAGAAAAATATTCTTATGTATCTTACCAAAACAGTATGAGTAGGGAAAATTAGTATGGTGTCATACAAGATTGCTACAGTTTGGCGTGTGCGGAATAAAGTATATTAGAAAAATGTTTAGAAGAAACTGGAATGTCATTATGGATATGATAAGAACCTTTGCAGGAAGAATTTAGGAGGAAGAGGAGAAGAAGAAGAAGAAAGAGCTTCGAGAAAAGAGAAAAAAGAATACTCTAGATTGCAACCCCAAACTAAACTAAAATACTCATAATTCCAGTAGTCACTTGCAATTACAAAGAATAGGTGTTCCTTCCATGGGCACCAAAAGCCCTAATTGTTCAAAAATAAATATGAAATAAAAACATAAAATTCAGTTTGCAACTCCTGTAAATGAGGCAAAACAATGTTATTTTCATGGGCAATGAAGAAGGTAGAGTAAAACTACTTGCTGGTTGCATTCATGTAGAAATTGAGCCTGCTTTAGACGTTTCCAGCCCTGGATAATCGCCAACAGTTGCAGCCAAGAGCTTGTAGAATGCTGCTTTATCTCATCCAGCTTTGCCAATTTTGTTATCTCATTGATTTCATTGTTTTAACCTTGTCTTTTACGACTTCAAATTCTTCTTGAAATGTCTGAAACTTTTAGGAGAGTTGGGCATATATAACCATCATGATAACTTGGAAGATGGTACCCAAGAAAGAAACTTGGATAAGAGGACAGAGAATAAATTACTTTAGCTTTGATAGCAAACTGGTGTAGGATAATGTAAGACGTGTCCTGCAGGTGTCTCGTGATAGCTGGGACAGAAGATTCAGGATTTAGAGGGAAATTAGGATTTTTACTGTAGCTGTGAATAGTAACTAAGGTTACTATAGCAAGAAAGAAATAAAGAAGAAGAAAATAGCATATGGAGAAAAGAATAGAAGAAGAGTACTCTAGGCCACAGTCCCAAACCAAACCAAAATATTCATGATTATATCATCAAAGGCCTTCCAATTACATAGAACCCCTTCTATTTGCACTAAAAAAGCCTTAATTGTTCTAAGCTAAATAGCAAATTGAAATTCAAATAAGAGAAGAAGAAAAAAATACAAAACACTATTAATATTCTAGTTCTTAAATAACCTCAATTCCTAAATAGTATAGGATCCCTAAATAAGATGTATTCCTAAATATCCCATGTCTGTGAGGAATACCAAAATATATAGAATTGAAAGTCAAATCAAAATAGGCCCTTTTTCTTGGCTGGGTCAACATGGGAACAATTTAGTCTTCCAGGAAACATTTCAAGAAGTAAATGAAAAATACTACGAAGAAAAATTGGCATACACCATGATATTAAGATTGCATCCGATGAAAGATTCATTTTCTGTTAAAGAAGCAGCAAAAGCTGTTTGAGAGTAATCCATAACATATGCAGATATACATTAATGAGAAAAGGACACGGCCATCAGGTCTTGAACATCCAAAATCTCATAAACCTAGAGGGATGCTATGAATTGGTACTTGCAGGATCAGAAACCTTGTAAGGTATCATGATATGAACTCACAAAGCTCAAAACACATTAATCAACACGCTGCTCTATAACAGTGACTGATACAAGCATGAAAGTAGCACATCTACCAACTATTATTGTGACAGGCACGCCAGCTTAATTGAGTACAGAAAACCTCATTTAAGTAGAACAGAGTTTTTAAAGTATATATACCTGGATTGACAATTGAGAAAAGTGTCCAAGATCAGCGAACATAGCTTCTGAGCCTTTTTTTTGAAAAAGAATAAACAAGAACGAGAGATTAAGAGTTTGGTTAGCAAAAGATGCTAACTCTTTGCTTGTATATGGCCTAAAAGAAACAGTTAATCCAATAATCACCTGTTATACACAACAAAATCCCGCCCAAGGACATCCAACCTCCTCGTTGAGTTTTCCTCAAAAACTTGTACATGTAATAAGGTGATAGAGCTTGATAAACATGAGGATTCCAGTGTATGATATTATATATCCCAATGGCACTGATGCACAGAAGCCACATTAGAACCACCGGTGCAAACAAGAATCCAATCCTGTGGGTGCCATAATGCTGAAGGGCAAACAAGCCAATGAGTATGATGCATGCAACTGGAACTTCCACATCTGCAAAATTATTGATTTTTCAGCAGGCAATGCCACAGTAAGAGGCATGAAATTTACAGTATGCCATGCCACCAATGATAATAGCAGTATGAATACAAAAAAGAAGCAACCTCGTGCACTAACAATGGGAGTAACTGAAGTATAATGAAGCATAAATTTGGACTCAATTCCATAGTTTTTGTTCATCACATGGAAGAAAACCCCTGCCACCCCCCAACCAGAAGATTACTGAAATATAACATCCATCTTGTCACAGGTGCTTAAAAATGAAAGGGACTACTTTTCAAACTTGGAAATTATGGTAGTCATTTTCTATAGGATAATCACATTTTTAGAACTTTTTACTTTTAGCAGTTACAATTTGAATATGTCAACATCATTATTTTTTTCTTATTGAGCATCTAAACTGCAGAAAATTTTCAAATCAAGCACATCATTTCACATCACTTCTTTTTGAGTATCTAATCTAGAGATGTACCCGAAAAATGCTAGTTTAGCATGCTAATTGGCCACAATTTTGCATAATTGACAAAGCAGCATCACGAGCTCCATAATACAGTTCTTTTTGAAAAGCAAGATGCATACCAGGCATGAATATAAGCAAGTTCCAGAAGTTCTAAAGAATAATGAAAATTGTCAAGACAGCAGAACGCATTATGAGCTCTGAATTGCTTGCCATGACATTAAATTCCAACCAAAAGTTATTCGAATGGAAAGAAATTTCTAGAAGAAACACGCAGAGAAAGCAAAAGCAATAACCTTAGCCCTAAAGCCAGTCGGCCATAATTAATATACTACAGAGAATGGAGTTGTATAAATCGAAAAGGGACATTGGAATTCCGAAACAAAAAACGAGAAAAGAAGCGGCAGGTATCTTACATTTGTGATGCTCTCTTGACATGGAAAGCTCAAGGCCAGAAACGGCGGAGAAAACTGTATATATGGTACCCGATGATCGCACAAGTAATTCAATTAGAGCCTAAAAAGCAAAAATAAAACATTTACAAGCTGGAAGAGATCTAATAAGTGATGATTACCAGAAAGAGCAGGGGTTAGGACACCATCACCAATGACCATACAAGTCCCAATCAAAGCCAGCAAAAGTAAGAACCTCTGCAAAACCCTGTGTTTCTCAAGAGTAGATTTCAATCTTGAACCAAAAGTAGTTTTTGGTGTCAAACAAGTAGCTGCAGCATCCTTCTTGTACTCGTAAAGCTCTTCATCAGCCACCTGGCAATTGGGGAGTGAGTTGACTCGGGCATGCCGACAGAGCAAGGAGTAGAGAGCAAAAGTACCTCCTTCGCCATTATCATCAGCTTTTAGCACTATAAACACGTATTTTAACAAAGGGATCAAAGTGAGAGTCCAAAAAACAAAAGACAGGACACCATAAATCTCTTCATTTGTCTCAGAATGTTGAATATCGTCAGCAAACGTGCTCTTGTATACATATAGCGGCGAAGTACTTAAATCTCCATACACAACTCCTAGACTTTGATATGCCAAAGTTAATACTGTCTTCCATGATTCTCTCTGAAACACACCCCACGAAAGGAAAAAGAAAAACATATATATTTATATGATTCTTCTTCAGCAACAAAGGTTAATAACACTAAAAAAAGAACTTACCTTAACATGGTTTTGAGAAATCCCAGTTTCCAGATCCATGATGGGACTGGGAGGGGAGCTCTCAGAGGTTGAAATATTCCATTTGACGATGACCCATTTTGGCAAAACTAATAAAAATGGAGGAGTACTACTATTTTTTTTTTTTAAATCACAAGTATGCATTGATGGGGAGAAAGATGGATAGATACATGGGTCTAATTCAGTTTTAATTTAATTAGTTGAGCAGAGCACTAGTGCTGAATGTCGACAGCAGCTGAACAACCACGACTACAGACACAACTCGACAAAAAGTAGAAAAAACAAGTAAAGCTAAAATCAAAGTGTTGCGTTGCGTGCGTTCATTTAAGACAGACAGAGTTTTGAGAGAGACAGAAATTAGGTAATGGTTTCACTCCTTCAAAAAAAAAAAAAATCAGGTGGTGACTGGTGAAGATTTTTTTTTTGTTTCCAAAGTCCAAGAGTGTGTACGGTAAATTACTTTTTTATTTAGTCCCTGTATTTTTCTAGTAACTATAGCTTAGTCTCTTTATTCTTTTGCTGACTATTTTCTTAGAGCAAACCAGCATCGTGGGGGCTTAGAGAGAATAAAGAGCTAAGGTAAGGGACCAAGTTGTACTTTTTTAAATATGAAGGACTAAGTTATAAACATGTTCAAAATCAAGAGACCAAGTAATAATTTGCCTATTTTATTTATAAATCCTGTATTGAAAATTCTAAAATGATTTATGACGAGATAGAAGGAAAGGTGGTGAAGTCCCAACGTGCTCTCCAATTGAGCCCGCATAATGCAGCCTTTGGCATCTTTTGACTGAGAACTCCGATCATGGCTTCTACCCTTTCCATCTCCTCTTGCCTTGCTTTATGTAACTTGTGTTGGAGCTAGTGTTTGACATGAAACATGTTGAAATAAATTATTTTCTTATTTTTTTTTTAATTCAACAAACAGCCGGCGAAGAAAAATCAACATTGTTAGGTAGATGTCTTCGCATTCAATTAGGATTGTTTTTGTTAATATCTTTATGAACTCGGTATAGTTTAGGATTTAGATTTTTTAATATCATTTTTTTAAAACAAAATATATGACCCTTCGCTTTATAAAGAGTATTTTCCCTGTTATTTTTATGAAAAACCAAATGGTTTTTGATAGAAGAAAAGTAGTAGCCATTTTAAAATTCCGGTTGAACGGCAACGACGAACATCACCAAAATCTTGTAATTGGACCAATGATGAAGTGTTTGATTCTATTTAACACGTGGTTGACTCAAAATGTTGATTGAAGAAGGACCTATGAGAAACCATTTGGCTTTTGAAAACTCATCGCAGGAGTGCAGTTAATGATTTTCCCGATCATCTGGCTTCAAAAAAAGAGGGAAAGGAAGGCAGAAAGCACTACAAATTTTCCGTTGAGTTAGTCGTTGGAAAATATCTGGTCAGATGCTCGAATCATTACCGATAAATTAGGCACCCTTGCTAAATAAACAAATAGATTTCGTAATTAAGGATCTCTTACAGTGTAATCATGTGTCGAGCGCCGCTGTTTTTTTAATGTTATTTCACGGCCTTCTGAACTCTGAGCAACCTCGACAGCATATTACTACGCAGCAACCCTTCGAATAATGGAGTATAATTTCTTGGAAATATTTTGGACAAATATAAGGGCTTGATACAGTATTGTTTTCTCACTTGGAGAGCAAAAGAAGATCAATAATTTATTTAAAAGAGAAATTAAGCTGGTTGTTTAATGTTAGCTTACAAAAATTAGCACAGGACAATTTTGGACCGCATTAGATAGTTTTCAAGTTTTTCATTTTGCAAGGTATTAAATGATATATAACGTAATCACTACAAAAAGAAAACAAAAGATTGTGTGTAAATTGATGGTGATACACTCACCGCTTCGATTGCTTTTAAATTTGTTTTCTGGGGGCGTGTCAGAAGACTTCAATGATGAGGACATTTCTAAGCATTTGCATCCGACAGCAAGTGATATGACACTTTCAGACGCTGATGCTTCAAACATTGAGGATAAGCAAGTGAGATTGTTTTTGTCTTTATGCCTTTGCCCTTTTGGCCCAGACAGGAAAGAATTGACCCAGGCACCTTACCATTTTTCTCACCACAAGTTCTGATTCCAGTCCAGAAATGTTAGAAGGATAAAAGTTAAAGCGGAAAGGATGCCGATGAAGAAAAGCAGAGGAAAAGAAAAGCAGCTCTTAAGCGTAAGTTTTTACGTTGCTAGAAGAGATATGTAGCATCAAAAGTCAAAACATTGTTTCATACCACGGAAGGGAAGGGAGGGTGTAGGTAAGGTGGCAAGAGGAAAGCTCATGGCATACCAGTTCATAGGTTCAACTCCTACTCTTGGATAGACACTGAAAGGCTCCTAAGTTGAGTACAGGGCATGAATCAAAAAGCAAATTCATCAAGGATTCTACATGAAATGCTACAATGCACACAGTCGCACAGATGCAACTGCAGTTCTATCATTATTTTTCCCAGAGTTTTATTTAACGCTTCAAATGGAGAGACTAAAATCCCAGACAGTCTTAAATGAGAAAAACGAATCAGACCATATATGTCATCGCCACTTGCATGATATTCCTGTGGGGTGCACTCATATTAGCAGCACCAGCTCTACAATTATTCCTCAAGAATGCATAGAGGTAGTTAATAACCAGTTTCTTGAAGAAAAGAGAGTTTTTCTTTGCCCTCACATCCCCGTGAGCCAATAAATAAGTAAATCCCGAATCCATTGCTTCTCGAAGAGCTGAAAGCTCATACTCCAGACCTGGGTCTTCATCCAAGGACATTACACTTGCGGGCAATGCTGATGAAGTGTCTTCGGGAATAGAAGTTGCCGGGTCTTCCAATCTATGATCATGCATTAAAGGAACCCTAAGTTCCTCTGTCCCATCACCACCCGCAGCTCCAGAATCCCTTGACCTCTCGGAAACACTATCATCAAAGTGCTCGTTCAAATTGCTCTCCATGGCAAGATCTTGGGCCTCTCTCCTCAAGAACTTCTCAAGGCTTTCAACTAAAAGTTGCTCAAACACATGGTGATCTACCTTCCTGACATCTTTGTAACCGTATCGGGCAACACATTGGAATATATGGTAGTCCTTCGGACAAACTCTACGGAAAAGAAACCTTTCCTCTTGAGGGACCACTGGCACGGGAACATACTTGATGCAAAAAAATACTATAGTAGAGTGGATTGCTGGAAGGCTAAGCAGGAACTGCCCAAAAATTGAGGGAATGCCTTGGACAAGCTCATTGTACAGCAGTCCGATTCCTGGAACTCTTACAGTTCCAAGGGTGGAGCCAAGTTCAAGCATAAAATCCATGGAAATCTTCTCTCTCACCTCACTCTGGTACTTCAACACGCTCCCATAATTCCAAGTGTACATCACACATAGAAAGAACGTAGCAAAAACAAGCGGAAGCCAACCTCCCTCTTTGATTTTTGATAAAACTGCAGACAAGTAAACGAGCTCTACAGACCCAAACACTAACGGGAAACACAAAGCCAGGAACAAGTTGGTCTTCCAAATTAGAAGCATCACAAGTGTCACCAGCGTGGTGCTCACAATCATCACACCAACTTCAGCTATGCCTGCAAGAACAACACGAGTTCCATTAGCAAACCTACAACTGTAGGCTTAGAAACAACTAACAAGCAGTAGCCCAGCCCCTCCTTCAAGAAAAATCGTTAGATACACAGGGGGCAAGAACAACACGAGTTCCATTAGCAAATCTATATTGGAAAGCAATAGATTTCCAACTGGAAATTATTAAATACCAGCAGGTATTTCTATTCCAGAAAATTTCAAATGATATTTTTTTAATGCAGAAAAAAGAACGCTATGGAGATGAAAAAGCAGGAAGATACTTACCATATGCATTGGCAATATCTGTTGTTCTTCGGAAGATTGAAACCACAACAATGCACATTATCATTAGAAAATAATTGATTACAGGGATATAAATTTGGCCCATCAGCTTCCTTGAGGTGTGAACTATCTTCAACCTTGGGAAGCATCCAAGAGACATTGCTTGCTTAACACACGAAAATGTAGCAGATATCATTGCTTGGCTGGCAATCATGGCAGCGAGGGTGGCAATGACAAAGACTGGCCAGAACAGGCTCTCTGTTATTCATGAGATTCAGGAACTGTGTCAGATTTTGCGCTTAACATACAGACATTTTGACTTGAGATAGTTTAGAAGGGAAATGAATTAATGTTAGTAATCATACTAGGGGAAAAAGTCACCTGGAATAGAATCGTAGAATATTCTGCTTGCTGAATCGGGATATTTCATCAAATATGAAGCCTGACCCATGTAAGCCAGGAGAAGACAGGGAAACACTACACAAGTAAAGGCAATCTGTGCAAGTAGTAAAGGGTAATTAGGTGAAATATATATAGTAAATCTTCGAGAAAGATACAAAATTCAGGGAAGCAGAAAGAAACCTGTATGGATTCTACGGAAAAATGCCCTAAGTCAGCGAACATGGCTTCAGCTCCTGAAACGACATGCAGACATGGTGTGGCATAAAACATGTGTATCTTTTTTACAATGCTATTTGACAAACTCAAAGATGATAATACGAAAAGGCAGGTTGTCACTTTTCACATTGAAGCAAGGCTGATTCACCAATCAGCCTTTATAGCCGCTGTATCCAACACCTACTTTGCAATTATCAATATAGCAGAACAGACAAAAGCAAAAATCTAATTTATGCAACCAGCATATCGGTGTAAAGAAACAGTGTGTTGCATTTAGACAGGACTGTAACAATGTGTTACAAGAAGTATAAGAGAGGCAAGCAAGCAAAAGATCAAGAGATTCTACTGTAAAAGAAGGCAATGTAGACAGTTCAAATTATAATCAAACGAACTGGATTGCCCAAATGTCTCTACCCAGAACAGACTTAATAACAATACCTGTCTCGGCTTATTCATTCAATACTGACTGATACGTATCTGTGTCCCCAAAAGAAGGCTTTAAGAGAAACTTTCACAATAGGAGATCAACAGGTATGGTTGATATGCAAGAAGAATTTCATCAGTCATGAAACATTTGTACACAAGAATGGTAGAGCGATCTTTATACGGGAAAAATTCAGTGGACACCTTACCAGCTAAAGCCGTATGGATTTAGGGTTCCTAACCTTCTAATGTGGGTAGCAAATTTTGAAAACAATGAGCAAAGATGATTTACATCTACTCTTACTAGGGAAGATGTCTCCAGGTCCCAGTAGCATATCTGATATGACTGGGGAAGTTGAGGACAGAGTAGAATATCCAAATCAATGTAGTAATCCACCAGTAGAGCTCACAGTTTAGGGCAGTATGTACCTGTAATGCACAGAACGCAACCACCAAGAGCTGACCAAGCAGCACCACTGTTCTTTTTGAAGAAAAAATAGATATAAGCTGGATTGAGTGCCTTGATGACGCTGATATCATGCTTCACTAGATTGTAAATCCCAATGGAACCCAGAGAAAAGAACCACAGACCAAGTACCGGAGCAAACAGGAAACCCACCTTCCCTGTTCCAAACTGCTGTATGCTGAACAGCCCCACAAGGATTATGATTGAGACAACAACCACAGCATCTATAGACAAAACCAGTGAGATTATAGTGATTTTGGTCACAACATTCATTAGTTGTTGCATCTACAATAGCCAGAGAAAAGAATGCGGAAGTTGCCCAGAATTGCGTTGTGTGTATCTGTCTTGTAATACAAATGTAATGGATGGTTCATATTAACCCAGTGAGTAATGAATTCATGATAAAATAAGTTTCCTACTAACATGGATCCACTGCAATAGCATCAGGTTTGTATAAAACTTGTTATCCTTCCGTGCATTCTGGCCTGAACAAAACAAGCATCCCACAATCTATGCCTAGATTTCACAGACACGTGAGGATCTCTCTGACTACAATAACATTACATTGTGAAAAGAAAAAATAGGTAAAGTAGAACTTTAAGCACACCACACAAGGATATTTGACCCCATATAATATCTTCAGTTCTTTCCTGACACCAAACAGTAAAGTAGACCACACATGCATCTAGAGAAGTAAAAAAAAAAGAACAAAAAATACTTACTTGTACCAAACCAGGATATTTCACCTTGCAGACCGCTCACGGCCGACATCACTGCATGGCAGATGCCATAATAGTGAATTAGTGTCATTCCAGGCAATTGAAATTGATTCTATTTCACAAATAAAATAAAAATAACACTGAAATGGCTACAGGTTGATATAGGTTGATAGAACATTCCACCATAATTATTGAAACAAAGAACCAACGAACAAGTTCAATATGCCTTGTCCTCTGGTTTGTTAATGCATTTCAGAGTGCTTTTGGACTGAGAAAGCATTGAATTGATGTTTTTTTTCATTCTGAAAGCGCTTTTGCAAACGCACCTGAAACACATTACCAAATACACAATTCTAAATTAAGGTTAAAGGGAAATCAACAGCAAAATATTTATATGGAGAGAATGATCAAGATGATGTTTCAAGTGAAAATAATTCCCCTTTTAAGGAAAGCTTCTGCCTTTTTAAGTATATACCCTATAGGGTTTGATTTCAACGAATCAGCACTCATGATTTATCCAATAGGTAACTGTAGCTAGTTCTTCACATAAATTCATCGAATTGGACTTTGATGATGTTACAACACCATGTGATCCTTAGTTAGTTGGAGAATGACACCATGCTTTATTAGTTGGATAAGGATTGTTAATAGTTCATAGGTAAATATTAGTTAGCACAAGAGATCAACACCTCTATAAATATCGTTGCAGAATTCCTGAAGAGAATAAGAATGAAATCAGTATAGTCTATTTTGTAGAAATTCTGTAGAATCCCTTTTCTCTCTTTCTCTCAATTCCTCTCTCCCTAAATCTTTCTTTCTATCAACAATCACTTTGTTAAGCCTAGTTCTTAACAGACGATAAATCCTTAAACTCCCACAGTTAATGTAGCATGTATTTCAGAGCTTTGTTCTCTGTTTTTTTTTTATTATTATTTTGACAATCAGGAGCTTATTTTCTAGGAGGTCGCTAACTTTGAATTTTGTTGGCGTTCCCCAAGAAAAACAGCATGGAATCATCTACTGCTTAAAAAATCTCATAGCTAGTGACTGAGTTGCACCTTCACTATTGAATAATCTCCAGTTCTACATGGTGAATGGAAGATAGAAATCCACCAGTTGTAAGACCATATGATGTGAGCAGAAAATTCTCAAACACGGACTATGTTTTTATAGCACCTAGCTACCAGTCAATGACACAACACAGCCATGTACCTGACATTGCGGGGGTAAGAATACCATCTCCTATGACCATGGAAGTTCCTGTCAGAACCAAAAGCAAAAGCAGTGTTTTCAAGGATGATCTTTTCTCCAAAGTTTCTTTTATCTTTAAAGCCCTCTCCAGTTCTGGTGTGGGCAATTTGAGCTTAAAACTTGAAATATTTTCATCAGCTGGCTGTCGATTTGGCAGCATATTAACCTTTGCATATCTGCAGATCAGTGAGTAGAGAGCAAATGTTCCTCCTACAATCAGAGTTATCGATGTATTAAACAATATATAGTCCATGAGATAACTAGCAATAAAGCAAGATGAAAAGTAATCAATTTGAAAAGATATCTCTTACCTTCCCCATTATCATTTGCTTTGAGCACTACAAAAACATATTTTGCTAATGGAATGAGAGAAATCGTGTAAATAACTAGTGACAATGCTCCCAAGATATCAACTTCTGACTTGATGGGCACCTTGCTGAAAACATCAGTAAAGACATAGAGAGGGCTTGTGCCCAGGTCACCATACACCACACCAAGTGTCTGAAAAGCCATTGCAAGAGTTTTCCAAACTGAAAGGTCCTAATATAGTAAAGTAATGGTTTAGTAATAGAAAACATCAGATCTCATTGACTCGTGAATTTTTTATTTCATTCTAGCAAACCACTTTTGCTGCTTGTCAAAGTGAGTAAGATTGGCTGATGAAGCAGACAAAATCTTTTTGAATGCCTAGCAGTTAAAGTTGGGACTGATATGAACTCCTAACTTTTCAGCTGCTTTTCTGCTGCGCTCTCTTTTCATGGATTCTAATCACGGCTAGAGGAAAGGTGCTGTTTATAGAATTCCTAACCCCCCCCAACCACCAAATGTTAGTTACGAAGAATCAAACCATGTCAAATTTTGGGTCAACCAGGCAACACTGAATGCTCTTCCCCACAATGGCCACTGATAAAAACCGTTCACATGCCCAGCTTACTCCAAAACGTAAAGCAATAGGTGGAATCATTGCAGAGAATAGCAACTATAATAATGGTGGAGTTTATCGATTCCCTACCTTCATCATTGGTCACAACTCACAAAATTCTCGTGAAAGTCAATTTTATAGCATTTTCCCCAAATTTACACAGTAGCATAACAACACGAGCTAGGAAACACAGATACATTTTGAGGGAAATGGATGATAGCCATGATAAAATTCAAAAGGAAAGAAAGAATGTAATTAGTAAATGGTGATGATTACATGATTATTAGTACCTTAGAGTG
>Ga0307517_10002725_pt1 | contig 28186 bp, 18 predicted proteins | sample 23_EM_MG_FD_194515 | JGI IMG/M metagenome (GOLD analysis project Ga0307517, IMG submission 194515) | Populus trichocarpa ectomycorrhiza microbial communities from riparian zone in the Pacific Northwest, United States - 23_EM | ecosystem: Host-associated > Plants > Roots > Unclassified | place... | reverse complement strand
TCATTAATTTTTTCCATTTTTGATATGCTTGCTACTTGGAAAAATGCAGTAATTATATTTCGATTTATTCATATAGTTCAGGATGATTCGTTCCCGTCTATTGAAGGGACAATGGGGTGTGTTTGTATATTTTGAGAGAGAAGCTACTGTGTACCCTTTTGTCAATGTGCTTTGGGTTAAAGCAAGAGATGATGTGTCTAAAAGTGGCATAGGAGCATGGCCATGGCACATGACATGGATATCACATTCATGAAGACGAAATCGGCATCTTCCATTTTAGAGTGCGATGAGTGACTTGGAATAAATGCTTGTCAGGAATCATGCAAGGTATGGGCTGTATATCTCTCTGCAAATTGCTTCTCCATGGAGCAAGCAACATGTGATTGTGGAGCCATGGAAATAGAAACGTTATGGATTTGAGCACAGTTGCATCCACCCTTGTAAGGAGTTGGTGCGGAGGGAGTATCATGGAGATCAGATCAAACATTCACAGGGATTACACGACAGCCCGATGTGGTAAATCCGTCATCCTCCAGCTCAAGCGTTACTTGGGCGATTGTAGCAATTACGTTCACAAATGAAACTCTTCTATGTAATAAATATACTAGAATTGATGGGCCTCGTGTTTTTCTATTCACCGATATAGTGTGGTGATTTTTTCCCCCCTTCATATAAAAATTTACTTCCCTTTAAATTATAGATATTTTTATCTTTTTATGGATATTATGGATTTGTTTTAAGATATTTTAGTCAATTCAATATATTTATAAATAGTAAAATAATCAAAATACCTTAAAACATAAAAAAATTAAATGGTTTTGGGCAGGGGTATTCTGGTATTTTTTGTTTTATATACACGGTAAAATTACACATGTATCATTGAATCCAATAAATTTAATTCATTAGGGTCGGTTATTATTTTCTTTTAGCCATAATTTTTTTTTTGTTAATTGTTAGTTTGGTCAATGATAGTTACGTAATTGATTATTAAAATAATATTTTTAACTTGGAAAAGTTATTGGCGTGTGCAGCGTTGGAGCCGCTCGCACAATTTAGACGGCGCGTGCGACAACTCTAGGTACTAAACAATGAGCTTCCTCTATCTTATGTTATTCCTCACCGTCTCTTTTTTTATATAGAGTGGCACGTGGTGTCCAGAAGTTGCTGGTTTATTGTTGATGACCATTCCCCCTTTCATTTCTCTCTCCTAACCCATGGTCTTCATTGCTATTGATATTTCAGATTTGATCATTGTAGTTTTGATTTATGTATTTTTCTCATTTTCTCTTTTGTTAAAGTTTTGTTGTTTTTCAATTTTCTACTTTTAATTTCTTATTTTTGTCCTTTGCTCTTTTGTTAAAAATTTTATGGCTTTCAATTTTATCCTTTGTAGTTTTTGTTTTTTCAATAATAATAATTATTCTAATTTGGTCCCTTTTCTTTTGATTTTTCTTAGCTCATTTGTTAAAGTTTTTATAGTTTTCAATTATATTCTTCAAATCAAGTTCATGGCTTTAATTTTTTCAATAATATTAATAATAATAATAGTGATAATAGTGATGGTAATATAAATAAAAATGATGAAGATAATAATATTATTGATAATAATAATACAAATAGTAATGAAAATACTAATATTATTAATGGTAATGATAATGATGATGATGATATTATTACCAATAGTAGCAAAGATGATGATGACGATGATAATCATAATAATAAACTAAATTATTGATGATAATATAATAATAGTAGTTGTAGTGGTGATGGTGGTTACAATGATACTACTGCTACTACTAATAGCGACAATAATAGTGATAGTAATGATGATGATGATGATGATAATTGTCGTAATAGTAGTAGTAATAATAGTTTATTATAATGATAGCAGTTGTGATGATAATGATAATTGTAATGACAAGTATAGATTACCAGAATGCATAATTTTATATTTTTTTCAAACTCGTAAAATCGGTTTGATTTTACCGAGTTTGAACGAATTTGATCGATTTTACTAGTTTCCGAGTTTTAATCTGATTTGACACGTTAGATACATATTGACTCGTAAAATCATAAGATTTTAAGAGTCAACTCGCTTTTTTAACAACATTGATAACAACATTAATAATAATAAAAATGATAATTATGATATTAGTAGTAATAGTAGTAGCAACCAATGTTGTCAAAAAAGCGAGTTGACTCTTAAAATCTTACGATTTTACAAGTCAACATGTATCTAACGTGTCAAATCGGATTAAAACTCGAAAACTAATAAAATCGGTCAAACTCGGTCAAACTCGGTAAAGTCAGACCGATTTTACGAGTTTGAAAAAATATAAAATTGTACATTCTGGTAATCTGTAGTACATATTCTGTACCTTAACATTTTCATTGTTTTAAATTTATATCTTGCAAAACTTGTGCAATTTGATAATCAAGAGCTTGATTTTGACTATAATTATTATAAATTTTTTAACGATACAAGTTATTTGTGGATTTCATTTCCGTAAAATTAAAATACTTATTAATTCTTCACAATTTCGTACATTAACTATTAACATATCAATTGATATATTACTCTGTTTTAACTGGCAAATATATAGAATAAAAGTTGTAAATTAGCATGTTTGACCATTGAAGTAATTAATGTTAAATGGTTTATCAAAATTTGAAGGGGCTCGTTTCTTGTAAATGACAAATTAAGTGGGTTGATTTGTCCAAGAAGTAGAGGAATCAATGTGAATAAAATAAAGATGTTTGGACTTTTTTATTGTTTGTTTTATTTTTATTTTAATTGTGTTATATTGTTAATTACTACTTAATTGAAATTGTTAATATATAATTAATTAAAATATTTTACTTATGATTTTACGATTCGAGTTTATATTTATATTCCGTGTCGTGTCAAAAAAGTATTTTTGACAACCTTGGTAGCAGCAACAACAACAACAACAATGATGATGATAATGATAATGACAATAACAACAACAACAACAACAACAACAACAACAATAATAATAGTGATGATAATAGTAATAATACTAATAAAACTGCTACTATTATTAATAATAATGATAATGCTGCAAGCAACATCAACAACAAAATAATAATAATAATAATTAATAATATTATAATAATTAACATTATTATTATTATTATTATTATTATTATTATTATTATTATTAGCGATGGTGGTAATAGTAATAGAAATAATAATGATATAAATAATAATAATGTTAATAATGGTAATGGTAATGATATTATTTATTAATATTAATTTTAATAATGATATAAATAATAATAATAATAATGATTTTGATCCTCATTCATTTAATTGCTACTTTTTAAAATTCTTTTGTATGATTGATTTTTTTTTAATTTTATCATTTAATATTTAATTTATTGAAAACTAGACTTTATGGTTTTTTTTTATTGAGTGCTTTGGGTCTGATAACTCGGGTTATGGGTTTAAAAAGTTAACACAATTTTTAAGAGATTTATAATTCTCTTTAATTTTTTATCGAGTTATTCCAGTCATATAATCTGGACCACGGGTGTGATGGAATGTCTCGTGTTGACTTAATTCTAATTAACGTTGTACATTTATCATGACCATTTTTCAATGTTTTTTTTTTTTACTTTATTTCAATACTTGAACATCATTTTTTTATACAAAAGAATAGTCCGGCCTCACGGCGAAGCGTAAGCATGGTCTATTAAATCCGGCCTTATCCATAAACCTATACAAAACTTAGTTTATAAGTTAGATAAATTAATTTGGATCAATAAAAAAATGTGTTGTTTTTTTTTAAAATTAAACTAATGTGTCTGGTAAAATAGTATATGGTGCTTTTAAAAAATATTTTTTTGATTGAAATGTATCAATTTTTTTTAAAACTTTTTATAATAGTATATCAAAACCTTTAAAAAATATCAATTTTATCATTTTTTTAAGATATAAGCAGTTTGAATATTAACAAAAATTAAAGCTTGTGACGTTTTCACTATACATAAAATCACTATTCGCTCTCTCAAAAATTACTATGGATTGGAACAATGATTTATTGAAAAGTTTCAATTGTTCCTTGAACTTTTCTTTTTTTCATAATTGAGTCATTTTAAGCCTAAATTAACACCAAGTTGCATGTTATTTTTAAGGAGGGAAGGTTGAGTTTGAAAGACAGGGGATTGAAATGAAAAACATATGTAATATAGCCTTTCAAATTTGTTTATGAAGCACATTTTAGTTCAACAGTTTTTTTTTATCTATAAGGTGACTAGTCTCTTTAATTTATATAAAATATGAATTTTGATACCAAACTTTATTTTAAGTCTTTTTTTCATGGGAGGAGAGAGAGGAATCATCAAATTCCGATGTAGATAGAGAAAGCTTTTCGTTGGTGACGATTCCAACTACAAAAAACATTAAAATTTGTGTAAACGGGTTTCACTAAGTGAAGGGAGTCTTATGATGATTATTTTAAGCCTCAATGTAGCCTAAAAAACCATATTTAGGTTAGGGATGCAATTTTTTTCCGGTTTGATTTAGTGGTTTAGGCCGTTTTTGGGTTTAATAGATTGATAAATTGGTTTCTTGGTGTTCCAAGGGTGTTTGTAGAGTGTTTTGTGATTGAAATGAGTTGAAAATGAGTTTTTTTAGGGAAAAAACTTATAAGCCTAATTTTCTGGCCACCACAGTGATGATCAGAATCAAGGCTGACAAACGACACATCGGCTGTCATAGTGGGCGACATGTCATCTACCTATTTCCCTTTTACAAAAATAATAGGTCAAAAGACAAGCCCAGGACTGCGAGCCTGAGCTTTTCTTTTTTTAGTATGTTTTTTTCATGTAATAACTTTTTTTATGTCTTTTTAAAATATTTTTTAAGTTTGTTTTTTTAATTAACATGTCACTTTTTTTGGGGGCTTATTTAGCCTTTTTTAAATAGCGATTACTTTTTAATTATGTTAGGTGTCTTTAATCTCTTATAAGGTTAATACGATTTATCTGTAATTTTTTTATATATATTTCATATAAATCAAATTTATTTTTATAAATGAATAATATTTATTTTTCTTGATATTTGTAATATGTGCAACCTTACATAATATTTTTTTTCCTTTCATTTTATTCAATAAAATTCATATGTTTGTCAATTTTTATTACAAATTGATTTTAATTAACAAATTCATTAAACATAATCGGGTAAATGATCCATGTTGCGCTATTAAATATCTTGATTTATATTTGTCTTTTAATTATTGCAATTTCATTTTTTTAATCATCAATTTATTTTTCTATCAAATTATGCATGATAGATATGTAATCTTGACTTATCTCATGTTTAGGTCATGGATTTCACGTGTTAACTCAAATTTATCCATCGTAATATTTTTTTTCATTTATTTTTTGTTGTTGATAGCTCATTTTTATTGTATTATCAAATTATTTAAAATTTAAATCAATCATTGAATTTCTCTCACTTCTTTTAAAACATGATTGTCTCCTTTTTTTTGAGTTAAATTTTTTTTCTAGCCCGCAATGTTGAGCAGGCCACCAATCTAGTCAATTTTTAAAAACAAATCAAACAACACATCCCTTAATTTAATAGGATCTTGCAACACAATATGACCTTTTCAACTGGTGTTAGGAAAAATTAGATCATTGGTTTGCGTTACGTCGCGTGTGAGATCAATTTTATTTTAACGTAAAAATATATTTATGTGTTGCTAATGTTTTTTTATAGAAAATAAATTAAACTATATAAAATTGACTTGATATGATTTGGTTGATGTGGTGAGTCCAATGACAAACCAGAAGATTGGTAAAAAAGTAGTTTGAGAAAAACAAAATTCAGAACGATGTCTTCTTTAAAAAGATATTAAGACGAAAGCCTATTAGATTGATCGATCCGTATTAACTTTGATTAACTTGTCAAATTTATAACCTTAATCACAAGATCATGATAACCTAACAAAAAGTAAATTGTAAGAAATTTTAAAGTCTAATTTCCAATCAACCTAACGAATGATGAAATTGAAAAAATAATAAAAAGAAGGAAACAAAATATGGTCAATCTAGATTAATATGCTAAAACCACATCCAAGATCATGAGATCGGGATAACACCATAAAAATCAAATCAAAATAAATTATGAAACTCAATTCTTAGTCAACTCAATGTTGAATGATAATTTTTTTTTAAATCAATTTAAAAAAGATAAGAAAAAATGACATGGGTTAATCCACCAAATCATGGCCTACGGGTTCATAAGACCAGGATAATTTATAGAAAACAAACCAAAAAACAAATTTAGTTAACTCGGGTTAAGCTATTGTACCCCCAACCTAGGTCATGAGGTTAAGATAACACCATAAAAGGCAAATCAAAATAAATTATAAAGCACAATTCTAAGTCAATACAATGAAATTGAAAAAAAATCAATTTAAAAAGAGACTAAAAGAATAAATATGGTCAAATCATATTAAATCTCTAAATTGGTGACTTAAATAACTATGTCGGGATCTTCTAAGAAAACAAATCAAAATAAATCATGAATCATAAGTTTCACTTAATAAAGTTTTGAAGGATGAAATTAAAACAAAAAACTAAATTAAAAAAAGAAAAGAAATCAAAATCAACTAAGTTAATATGTTAAATTCATGATCTGAGTCATAAGACTAAAATAACTCTATAAAAAACGTAACAAAATAAATCATAAAATCTAATTTTAACAAATTTGAAAAAAACAATTAAAAAAAAATTAAAAAAAATTAAAAGAAAAACCAAGAAAACAGAAAATACATAACACTATTGAAAATAATCAATGTTTTTATAATGTGGTGCGTAGTAAAATCACAATTTTTTTTTTTTTTTTTTGCTAAATTAAATAAATTTTGGAAAAGATGATGTCAAAGACTATGGTTATCCCAAGTTCGGTGCAGGAAATTCCTAGCTCAACGTGGGAATACGATGTCCTCTTTCCAAACAGCTTTAAGTTACAGGAATGAGGAAACACAAGTCACCAAACACGTGTCATATAATTAATCCCGTCAAAACATATCGAGAACCTTCCTCGCTAATCGCCAAACACGCAAGCACACCGCCTCTCAACAAAAAGGCGCAAATCGGACCGTAGATTATCTTCTTAGCCAAAACATCACAGCCGTTGGATCTCTTAGGGTATCTATATAATTAGGTTCCTTCTATAACGCTGTCATCTCTTTCCCCTTAAAGGCGCATCTTCCCCTATTTATATTCCACTCTACAATCTCAATTTTCAGATCCAAAAAAAAAACTCTCTCGGGTTCTCTCTTATTTGTCTTCAAATTCTAGTAGATCGTGAAATGATCTATCTTCTGACCATGCATTCTCTTGGTCCCGGATCCGATTTCTTGCGTAGGCTTCCCGGCCTAAATAGATCTGATATCGATGTGATATGCCTCTCTTGGCTTGAATTTGGATCGGAAAGTCTTGAAGGATCGTGCTGCCAATTAACGTAGTCTATGGAGGTATGATTTGCAGCTAGATCTATTTTGCTGATCTTTGATTTTATATTTTTCTTGAATTTTTGAAGATTTATATTTTGCATCCTTTTCAGTTTTGTGCTTCGATCTGGTGAAAATATTTCTTGATGTCGAGAATCTGGATTTCTTGCTGAGGAGGAGATCTCTTCCTTGCAGGAACACCTAAAGGTCAGTCGGTCTTTGGATTTGTTAAGATCTAGGGCTTATTACTTGATGATTTTTTTTTGTTGTCTTTTGATAAGCAGCGTATTAATTTCTGGATTGGCCTGAAACAGATTACACTGACTACGGTGATTCGCCGTTTCGCGGGATGGAGCAGGGGGTGTTGGCGTAGTGCCGGTGTTCGCGAGTATTAATAGGCTGCTAATGAGTTATGGGTAAATTATTTACATGTGCTTGTTAATATATTCAGCAATTATTCTCTCCGACCATGTTAAATATAGAGTTTAGCGTGATTGGTGGTTTGTTGGGTGAGTGGCTGAGTGGATGAAAAGGTATTGAGATATGTAGATCTCTGATGGATGTTGTTAATTGTGTCAGTCCGACCTTTGCCATGTCAGGTGCGCTTGCTTGGCAGGTCAAAAAACCTAATAAAAAAGAGAATATTTTTGGGTTTTGAAGGGGGAGATGGCACGGGATTATTTATTTATTTATTTTGCCCGGCTCTCCCCCTTCTGTGTTGGACAGGCTCCCTGTTTCCCTATCTTTCTACCCACTTTCTTGTTTCTGCTGGACGGATACCAAAAACATAGCACATCGTACACGGAAACCAATGTACCAGCAGGAATCAGCACTAACAACATCAATTCATCACTCAAAGGTATATTCTGCTATCGACAAGTTAATTTCCTAATATATTATTATTCACTGTCTGCATTAAGTTATCTCCCAGCTTTTGTGGAACAGTTAACTATTTCATACATAATATCATAACACGAACTGATCACACTACCCTCAACTGTTCAACGGCCCTTGATATTCATTTACAATATTATTTATAAACTTTGAGAAAAGGTTCATTTAAGTTTACACCTGGTGTAGATAAATTTGAGCCCTGGCATCTTAACGCACATGTGCACTGGAATAACGAGATGTTTGATTTGCAGCTACCTTCCCCATGGCATTCTAGTTTTTACAACCTGACTAGTCTAGCCACTGCTCACAATGTCTACAATCTGACTATTCTAGCCACATGCATGTTTTTTTTTTTGGGTTGTGGTTCATTGCCTGCAATCTAATAATATTGAAAAGTCCCAACAATTTATGACACTCAACTGCTCCACTCAAGTATGGATAAAACCTGATATGCCGTGTGGAAAGACAAGCTAGATGAGATCTGATATAAGCCCGTTGCAAAGACAAGCTATATTATTGTTTCAGTTTTGATTCTGAGTATCTCGACCTCATACTTTCTATTTTATTGATCACTTTTTAGATGTTAATATTTATTTACACTTCATTCCAGTATGATTTTGTTATGCAATATTTGTAGCCAAAATTTCTCCCTCAGTGTATCGGTTGTGTTATAGCACACTGTTTTTGTCAGGGAGGAGTTATGGATAGTGGATTGTTGTCACGTGATTATCTATTGTAACTACGGTATTATTACAGCTTGTATAGTGTTTTGACCAAATCTAGTCATCCAAAATGTATTTTGGAAGACCTATTGCTCCTGTAAGCTCTCTTAGCTGATGCCTTTTCCTGCGACTGTAATATTGGAGGGCATTCAAGGATTGCCGCATCATGATCTGCTACCCAAACCCATGTTGGAATTTATCATGTTCAGCCACTCTGCCTTTTGGAGCAAGTTCTGATTCTAATGCTTTTCCTGCGACTGTAATATTGGAGGGCGTTCACGGATTGCCGCATCATTCAAACCTGTGTTGGAATTCATAATGTTCAGCCACTCTGCCTTTTGGAGCAAGTTCTGATTCTGGAGTTTACTTGTGCTGCCTTCTCAGTATTTGACAGACAATGGAGTAGCGATATGCAGGATCGGAGGTTAATTGATGAAGTGAGGCGTCGACACGAGCCTGACCTAGCTGAGCCTATGTTGTATGTTTTCATGATTGTGTTTTAGCTCGTACTGCTCTTTGATTTTTGAATATCATCGATACTGATGGATAATGCCTGCTCAATTGCAGGGATCTAGGCACCACCCATTTCTCTTCCATGCCCGTGTTTTCTTGGCATGACCTTGATTGTTATTATAAGCTTTTTGAGGAATGCCTGGAATTCATGTCTTGCGGAATATGCTTCAATTGTACCTGAATGACATCATGGTGCTATTCGAGAGGAGAGCTACCTCGAAGAGGTGTTACAGTAGTAATGGCTGTTAAATGAATGAAAACAAGTGATTGAGTTGACTAGTATTATTTCCATCGAGAAGCCTTTTTTCTGCTAGGAACGTCAATCAGCGTTGTTCTTTTTCCCTTCAATAGCTAAGCTTTATCGCACATGGAATGCTTTTTTATACAGGAGACTTAATATGTCTCTCTAGCACTACACATCAAGCGTGTGTTTTCCGTGTCTTTAAAGCGTTGTATGCATGCGAAGGTAACAGAATTCAGGTTCTTGCATTGTTTTATGGTTTTGAGTGTGTTCATCCCCAACTCTTCTTAGGTATCCTGCTCGAAAAACTCGGTATTGTCAAGTTTTCATTTCCTCCAAGTGGATGGTATTTCAAGGCGTAAATACCAATATAAAGGTTAAAAACCCTTTTTGATATTGTGGAAAATGGAGTTATCCCTCCTATTCGGAGGTCTTGTGTGGAAGTGGGTTCGGGATGCAAAGAGCATTTGATCTTTATCATCGAGGTAAAAACTACTTTTATTTGCTTGTCATGAAAAGTATTTTCATATGGTTTTTTTGCCTTGAATTTTTGGCTAACAAGTCTTGATATTTAGTTTCATGTCTCAAATTTTATGGTGCTCAGCACTAGATGGAGATATTCTTTTTGTGCCTGCTAGCTGCAAGGTGTATCTCGGAAGTAATTAATAGCAAGCTACTCGTTATTCTGAGCACCATATAATTTTTAATAAAAATTAATATGTTGAGATCCATTAGCTCAAACTCGGTAAGAGCGTCCTAGCCTTGGTGCTAGCGAGATTGGTGGTTCAAATCCACCTGGATCTGTATGTTTTTTTTGTTAATTTTTCTGTGTGGTCAAACGGTTAAAAGCCTGTAAAATGTAAAACGCTCGAGGTTCTATCAAGATTCGATTATTAAAATTATTTCATTAAAAAAACTTAAAAAATCATAAAAAATTAAGTGAGAAAAAAGCAGAAGATGACATTAATAAAATATAGAGCATTAAGAAGTTATTTGCGCGTTTCATGATTTTGTATGATAATTTATAGTTTTTTAAATGTAGAGCAATAAAAAACGCAATTGATTTGTTTAATAGTATAATTTACCAAGATGATAAAACGCTTTAAATGGGGGTTTGATTTTTAGTAAAAAAATTCATTTGAATAATCGTGCTTATTTGTTACTAACTTTTTTTTCTCATATTATTTGTTAGTTTTCAAGTATCTTTAATAATTTTCCTTTATTTTGACCATGATTTATAGTAATAAAATATTGAATTATTTAAACTCTTCAAAGAAAGTTGTATTAATAAAGGAAAATTGAGGATCGGTGATTGAGATGGGATTTTAAAGCCTTTTTTTTTTCAAGTAATTTTTATTATTTATCATCTTTGTAAATTATTTTTTATTTTTCAAAGAAAACTGGTAAAAGAAAGTCACTAGGTCTTACTTTTAGTATACTTTTAATTGGAATTGCTTATTTTTTGTTCGGTGATTGAGACATTCTTCATTGTCCCTTTTTGTTTTCTTATGACTTTTGGTGCATATAAAGGGCCCCAATGGTTCACAAACTAAAGACGAAACAATATCTATGGTAGGTACTGTTGGGGGCTACTAAATCAAACAATATCAATGGTGCATATAAAGGGCCCCAATGGTTCACAAACTGGTGGCCTCGAGTTTTTCAATTGGATCCAATCGCTCAATTCGGTAAAGAGCATACAATACACGCCGTAATTAAAGACTTAACCTGATAAGTTTGCCTTTTTTTATTTTTAAAGTTGGGATTCTAGAAATACCCATGTTTTCTTTTTGTGTTTTTAGTTTATTGTTTGCTTTGAAGGGTCTCCAGAGATGAAAATGAAATTTAAAACAGATGAAGATACGACGTCGAGGATTTTCCATAGAGTAAGAAGAAAGAGGCTGCTACTAAGATGGAGAAGTCGTCTTTTCTTTTGGTTAAATGAATGAGAAAAAGTTTAAATATTGCCTTCTATTTCGAGTTAAGTACTTAGTTTTTATAATCAAGAGGAAGGAAACTGTGCCTTTGTAGAATAAGAAACTGGCTTGGTTATTGCTTCTTGTTTTTTGGCAGCAGTCCATCCTTCATCTTTGAATGCAAAATCAGCGGCATGCCAGCTCTACAACACGACCTTCTGAAGTCTGAATGTGAAGAAATCATTCACGACCGAGGCTCGAGTAACAACAGATAGATAACAACTTTGAATGGCTCTTCATCAACACTCATGTATGTAATCTTTTTCCAATCATTCATCAATAGAGACGAGAATCTATATAATGGTGGTTTCTCAATGGAGGCATGAGCTGTTCGAATAATAAGATATCTATAAAATTTTGTTCGTAAAATAACTTGCCTCACTTTTTCATAAACTGCTTGACTGTTTTGTTTTCCTTGCATCGATCATTAACACCAACACCATTCATTGCATGTCATCACTTCGGGTAGGGGTGTTCACGGTCCGGGTTTAAGTAAAAAAACCCAACCGAACCGGGAAATGATATTTCTTGAGAATATGACTCGGACCGAACCGAAATCTAGTTCAAATCAAATTGGTTAAATAAAAGGAAAAGGAAAAGGGAAAATGAATTGGGTCTCCTACTCTCTGTCAAAGAAAAAGGAAAGAGGGGAAAGAGGAAAATATGGTTTAGGGTTAGGTTGAGTAAACTATTTATTCCCTCTTTTTTTTCCTGTTTAAATTTGGTTTGAGCCAATTTGGTTTTGTCCGGTTCAATCGGTTACCAAAATCAAATCAAGTGTTTTTTTTTTTGTTTTTAAATCTGCTTGTTTGATTTTACTTTCTATTTAATTTTTTCAGTTTAATTGGTTGATAATTTTTTTGAACACACCTAACCTCAGGTAAAGTTTGGATCATTACTTTATGCACTTACATCGTTCTTTTCTTTTCACAGTGGAATAAGCCACATAATACCTCATTATATTGGATATATGATGTTTTTTAATATAGAATTGAACCCATGATTTTACGAGCTGATTTTTAATCATGCCTGTTTGATTGAACTACACTGTTGATTACATCGTTCGTCAACGGCAAGCCTTCCCTCACTGCCTGATTTCCCAATTTCAATAGTTGTTTATACTCTTGAGCTGTTTTTTTTCCCATCACAACAATCTTAGTTTGCCACATCGAACTCATCCTTGACAAGAGCATCATTGGGATATGCGTGTAGCACTCCCAGTTCAATTGAAACAGAAAGAATAAATTTATCTAAAAGACTTAGTCTAGGATATGCTCGGTGTTCTTTCATCTTTATTTCTGTCACTTTAGTTTAAGTCATGATCTAGAATTATTCTCTCTTGGAAATTTTGTTCAAGTTGAAAAATGGGTTTGTATCTATTGTTTCTTTCATATTTGATTCAATCTGGACAAACAAAAAAAACTGTTTTCTCAGTGGATTTGTTATCAATTTGTGGGATGTTTAGTTTTGCTAGTTGCACAACTTGCTTTTAAATAAGTGTACTTTTGAACCCAATGTGGTTTCAGGTAAGACTTCCGTTATGGTTGCTGCTAGCTGGTCTTGGAAGTTGGGGTTTTCCCTTTCTTTTTGGTTTGATGAACGATGAAAGCTGTCTCTTCTTTTGCGTTCTTTCTTTGTCATACTCTTTTTCTCTCTCTTTTGCTTCAAACTTGATTCTTTATTAATTTAATTGTTGGTGTAATTGATATCAAATTTGTCAAGAGAGCACAGCAATTGATGGCCATAAATTTGCTATTATTTGCCGTAAAGCATACAAAGATAGGAAACTAGCCTTGCTACGAGATGCACTTAAATCTCTGTTTCTTTTTATTGCCGTTATACCTGAGTTTTTTAAATTTGAGTATGGCTTTGATTGCAAAATTTGCAGGTTGATAAGCTGAGAAAGACACTTAGACGTGAAGAGAATGTTCATACACCTTTGGAGAGAGCTTTTACTAGGCATTTGGGAGCTCTACCTCGCTTGCCTCCTTAGCTGCCTCCATATGCTAGTATGCCCTCTATCTAGTCTTGTTAAGAAAATTAGCCAATCCTATCCACTGTTTAATTTTTGCTTGTTTTCCTATAAACAGTAACCAGTAAGGGTTCTTATTTGGTTTGCTCTCAACTAATTCAAATCTTGAGGTTCAGATCTTCTTGCCTTTAAACACTTCAAATATTTCGTTGTCGATATGTTTTGTTTATATTTTACACTGCCTTTTTATTGCTGCCTGGGTATTTGATATAGGATAAACTTCATTCTGATGTTTTTTTTATAAAAAAAATTCTTTGATTGGGCAATGATTTTTCTACAATTTTGGTCTTTTTATGAGCTTCAAAGAGTTGACTTTGGATGCATGCATGTTGTTGATGGTGTTAGTAGCCTTGATGGTTAGAATTCCGGTTATTTTTCTGTTTTGGTGTGTTAACTGAAGCCATGATTGCATTAAGGAATTGGGGAATTTGGTGAAAACTTAAAGGGCACAAATTGAAAATTTTAGAGATTATTGAAAATGCTTTTAAAGAGAAGCAAGCTATGTGCCATTAAGTTTTTGTGTGGCGCCATTTCTCTGAGCCTTATCACGATCCCATCCACTTCAAGGCTCCTCGGACGATTCTCTCACATACCGTTAGAGGGTGAGTTTTTTCTTTAATAAATTTGAGTCTCTTTTGATTTGACTTTCTGTTTGGTTGTTCAGAAAGGAGTTTTATTTTTTTTGGTTTGGTCTGGTTAGTTACAGAAAGTGATATTTAGATTGCTAGGAGGATAGTCCATGTTATAATTTGTGAAATGTTGCATTTTTAGATTGCTTTTGTTTTTCACATGCTTATCTTTTCATTTCAATAATTACAGAAAGAAAGGATCAGGACCTTTGGTTTTTTGCTAAAGATTCAGGGGGGATTTTACCTTGATCGGGCTTGAGATTCTTAGAGATGTAAGAGAAGCAATTCAAAAGACTACAGGCTAAGGATCGGTTGAACTTATTAAAAAAATGCTGAAAGAGACCTCGAGTGGTACATTGATGCTATTCTTTTTTTTGAATGTTCCAAAGGAGCATAACAAAGCTTTTCAGTACCGCCTGTACTGTACTCTTCTTTTGCTTTGCTTTTGTCTGCTAATCTGATTGCTAGGTTAGTTTTTGATTTTTGTAGCAGAAATATATTTTGAGGTATGTAAAAGAAGAATAATTCTGACTGAATGAGTGCAATATATTTATGCAACCTCCTCTTGGAAAACATCATTTTCCACCGAAGAAGAGGAGAAAATTGTGCTTCATATCTTTGCTTGCTCAAAACTCTTCCCCCCCCACCTGTGATGGCGCTTTGAAATGCAAAATTTCTTTCGTTTTTGGTGTGTTTTTGCTATATCTGTAGCCAAATTTGATTAAATGTATGCATTTTCCTTTTGAGTTCAGGGATTAATACACCAGCTACGTTTTCTTGGCCATTGTTTTATTAAAGTATTATGCTTAACCAGAAGCAAGCACTTAAGTATTTGTTGTTTCTTTCATATTTGATTCAATTTGGGCAAAAAAAAAACTGTTTTCTCATATGGGGAGTAACAACGAGTATATAACTGCTTTGAATAGCTCTTCGTCAACACTCATGTATGTAATCTTTTTTCCAATCATTCATCATTAGAGATGAGAATCCCAATGAAATTAAGACTTCTTTCTTAGTTTTGCTAACTTACTAATGTTAGTTTCTCATCGCAGGCATGAGCTGTTTGAATAAGATACCTGGAAAATTCTGTTCGTAAAATAACTTGCCTCACTTTTTCATAAACTGTTTGATTGTTTTGTTTCTGTTGCATCAATCATTAAAACAAACACCATCCATTGTATGTCATCAGATCAGGTAAAGTTTAGATCATTACTTTATGCACTTGCATCGTTCTTTTCTTTTCATAGCGGAATAAGCCACATAAGAGTGCATTAGTGTTGTATAATACCTCTTTGTTTGTTCAGCTTATATGAGATATTCTATATGATGCGCATTGTATTGGAATGTTAACATTGAATATGTGATGTTTTTTAATATAAAATTGAATCCATGATTTTACGACGAATTCTTAGTTTCAAGCATGCAGTTGTATGGCAGTGGATCTCCTATTACTTGAGTGGGTAGATTTTTAAGCATGCCTTTTTGATCGAACTACTCTGTTGATTACATCGTTTGTTAACGGTAAGCCTTCCCTCACTACTTGATTTCCCAATTTCAATTGTGGTTTATACTCTTGAGCTGGTTTTTTTCCCACCACAACAATCGTAGTTTGCCACATCGAGCTCATCCTTGACAAGAGCATCTTTGGGATATATGTGTAGCAGACCAAGTTCAATCGAAATAGAAAGAAAAATTTTATCTAAAAGACTTGGTCTAAGATATGTTCAGTTTTCATTAATCTCTATCTCTGACTCTTATAGTTTAAATCGTGCTCTAGTATAGTTTTCTCCTAGAAATTTCGATGAATTTGAAAATTGGGTTTGTATTTGTTGTTTCTTTCATATTTGATTCAACCTGGACATAAAAAAAAAACTGTTTTCTTTCCTAAGATTTGCTAGGAACTTGCGTGCAAGTCTTTCTCTTCGAATTTGTTAATGGGTGTTTATTTGCTAATGTTTTCTCTTTTTGGGCTTGTTATTCAGGCTTTGCTTGATTATTGAATTCTGATATTTTTGTTGCTTTTATGTTGTGCTTTTCTTCGTTGCATCGATACCTTTGCTTCCAGGTAATATCCATCATACTTTTGATTGTATATCTCTGTTCCTTTCCTGTTAACTTTCTTTTCAATCGCGCTCTGCTTGGTTGTTTGGATTAGTATATATTTCTTTCGGGCTTATGTATCGTTTTTTATTGTGCATTGGTCCTTCTATCTTTGGCACTTAGTAGGTTTTGTTACGCCTTTTCAGCTTGCCTTTGCGCCTAACTTTCGCTTAGTGGCGAGGCTGACCTTCATTGCCTTCCTTCAGCTTTAAGCGAATATGTCAGATTGCATTCATGACTTCGTTTTTTTTATTTTTAATCCATACAAGCTACTTGCTTTTGTTCTTTGCAAAATGTTTTTCAATTGCCTCAAGGAACTTCTTGGCAGTAGTAACCTTTTCAGACACAGAGCCTCTAAAGGTTTTGGAACTTTTGTCCGTAAGAGCAGTGGGTTGTTCAATCCTTGGCACAAGGTCTAGATCCATACAACCGAGAACAATCATTGCATTCTCTTTCAAATCCCTGAAGTTGGTTTCATTCAGCATAGGAATGGAATTAATGTTGGCAGATATGGTGGAAGCAGATGTATTAGCTGAACAAAAAACATATTAAGAAGAACAATGTCAAGCTTTTTTAATGATAGAAGAGAAGAAATTAACATGTAAAGAAGTGCGATGTCAGTATGCAGACGAACTGGATATATAAAAAGACAGTATCAAAATCTCAAATCCCAATTTCTAGATCTTCACAACTGCAACTTTTTTTTTCGATTTTGTTTTAATTTGCTCTTTTTGGGCATAATTCGGCACCCAGTTTCCACCCATCTATTCCTAACAGTAAGTACACTTGACTTAATTGCTAACATCTCCATTTAACTGCAACTGTGAAACTGGTCCACGCATCTTTGCAAGGGCTCAAAGTCAGCTTAGAATCTCTTTTGCTTTACAACATCAACATTTCCAGCTCCAACCATTAACAACTAAGTCCTCCGAGCACCACAGCTCCTTCATTCAGCATATCACTGCTTGCTTGCTTTTTGTTAATTGAAAAAATGCTTGCTATGAACAACCCAAAGCATTTCTGGAACTGTAATCAAAGCATTTCTATAGAACTAACGTTTCGCTTTCCATTTCATTGATTTCACATCTGATCTTCGCCACTTTCTTTCCCTTACACTTCCTTTGCGAAAACGAACTCGGTCAGCGAGTGAAAAGACTGCTCGCGGCACCATACAAGCGTGCATCTTCCCTAGTGCTATATTATTGTATGAAAAATCCCTACTTTATTAGAATATGTTGTCATTGAAATACACTCTTTTAGTTTTTAATTATGTGACGTGCAAAAAACTCTCATGTTGGACCATCGATCCTCCTCGGTAAGCTTAATCTTAGTAATGTGCATGCATGAGGAGACTATATGCTAACAAAAGAATATTGTTATTTATCATTAGGTACTGTCAAGGGGTTCTCTCTAATACTTTTTAATACAACAAGTTGTCAATATCCCATCTTAGTTTTTATTTTATTTTTGTTTTTTTATTATGTTGATGTATTGATTTTTATGTTGAAATTATCATCTTAATTTTATTAATAAAAAACAAGAAAAGAATAATTAAATAAAAGCTTCCTTCATTCTGCCTTCCTCATTTGTTATCCTTTTCTTCTTCGTTCATATTTTCTTTTCTTTCTTGGTAGTTTTGTTTTGAAAGTATAAAATTAAAAAACTTTTAGGCCTGTTTAATAAAAATCCAATCTATATTAATTTTACATTAATCATTTACGTTTGATCTTAGATTAATGTTTATATCAATATTTTTATAAATGTTTTGTTTATGTTTCTCCCTTGTACGTAAGACAGTAAGGGGTTTGGTCCTCTCTTATTAAAGGTTAGATCCCTTCCTTCCTTGTCGGAGTTTTAGCCATATTTTGAATAAGGGTTTGACACTTGTATTTAGATAAATTGACAAAATCTGGTAAAGCAACTCGTTCTCTCGTTGATTTATGAAGATTTAGTTGAATTTTTTTTTATTAACGTTAGAGATCCGGGTTAGCTTACACGTAACTCGATTAATCCTCACAGGTCTTGAAATTAACGACTAGATAAGTCTCCAGTGGCTATCAATATTAGCAACCACAATACTCGAACCTGAGATCATAGGAAGAGTAAACCCCTTGATTTTAAATTCTTATTAATGACTGACTAAGAATTTCAAATATTTAAATTGTTCATGAGAATCAATTGATACTTGGGATTTAATTTTTGTTATTGTTATTTTTTCTATAATTATAATTTGAAAACTCTTTGATGGAGGATAATCCAAATCAATATCATTTTTTTTCTTATAGAATTTATTATAAACACTTGAAAATACCATCGTATAAAATAACATTCACCAATCTAGTTTCTATATAATGAATATACCGTGTTATTTTTCTGTCTTAACATGGTTAAAATTAACTCTTACCACCTGTTTGAGGTTTTACCGTTTTTTTTTTTAACCGTGAGTGTTCGAGTTAGCTTACATGTATTTTAATTAATTCTTCAAGGTTCTAAAATTAATAATTAAATAAACTTTTAATAATATTTAAATTTATAATTTTAAAAAACAAACTTAAAACCTAACTCTTCTCCTTAGAGGTAGGTTCTCCTCGGGATTTTCTACTTTTCCTTTTGACCTGCTCTTCTCTCCTTTTTATTAGAGGATCGCATCACATTTTTGTTTTTATCAGCCCCATTGAGCAATATTTCTTGCCGTTCTTGCCTTGGAAATTATTCTCTCTATCCTTGTCTGCTTCCCGTGGCTGGACTCTCTCTCTCTCTCTCTATTTGTGTGCCTCACATGTATGGCAGAGCCGGTTAACATGGGTGGGTTAGAATAATGAGGAAGGAATAAAAACAATCGAGTCGCTGGAGTAGGCACGCACCATCTCTTGAAAAGTCAATTCATGCAAAGTTTTGTTGACTTTTCGTGTAGTGCGTGAGTCACCTGTTTTAGCTTTATTGATCATTATAGTCTAGAAGGGGTCGGTTGCATCAAGCTAGCATTCTTACACGGTGAATATAATTGTTAAATAATATGTTATTTTAGGCTAATATGATTTCTTAAATAATTATGTAAGAAACAACAAAGTTATATATAGGAATGGATCTCCAGTATAATAGGAACGGAAAGAGAATCCAGGAAGACAGAGAGAGAGTGCTCGTGTGGTATCTTAATGGCGATTCCAGAACATGACAGCCACACCATTGCTAGACTCTCTAGAGTACACACGTGCGTGCGTGACTAAAGTAAGAACTGGAAAGGGTATCCAATGCTTCTTTTCTCGTCGCATCACTCGTGCACTGACAGAGTAAAGCAAGCTGTTGAATGCCAGTTGAGTGAGTGAGTGATGTCATTTGCATCAGCCTGGGCTAGGCTATAATTTATTAATGATTTCCATTTATTTATTTAGATATTGTGTAATCATTAGTTATAAAATCCGAGCAGGATGGACTCCATTTCTATCTAAATAATTTCCTAAGATCATGTTGTTTGGTTGGAAAAATCAAGATTCAGGTCAAACTTAAATTTTATAACTACTCTTTAATGTTTTGTTAAACTTTTCTAGTTTGCCCCCCTGGCTAATTTTACTGGCTCCGCCCCCGACAGTAACAAGTGTTTCGAAAACATAAACTGGTAAAGGATATGACCGTACGGCTTGCATCTCCAAGAATAAAATATCTCAACTTCTTACAAGCAAGGCAACCGAACGTGTCCTGTCTTAAAGGAAGGTTACCCGGGTCTTGCTGTTTTTGTCTTTTTACAAGTACACTCATGACTTTTCTGTGGAGAAGATATAAAGACAGCCTTCCCAGGAAAGCACATTACCCTCTCCCCCCCCCCCCTCTGTTTCTGCGGCAGTGGTGTATAGCCCTAGTGGTGAACTGGTAGTCGTGATTATCTCCCCTTCACTTGATACGTTATCAGTTCATCTTTGAAGTAGGTCACTCTCTTGCTTTGTTGTTTCCTTTCAAGGGTTTCATTTTTCTTCCTGCTTTCGTTTTGCTGTTAGTGACTCTTGGTTTATGATGAAGTTAAGTATGTGGCTCGCTTGATTTATCTATCTTTCTGTTGATTTGCTTTCTAAGTCTCTATGTGGAACCAAAAATAGGAAATGCAATGGAACATGTCAAAATTGACTGATGCAATGGACTTGGCTTTTGATTCTCTCTTCCTATATGTTCTTTGCTAGAAGAAGGCCAAAAGGGAAATCTTAATTTGTCATTCAAGGCTGATTCCTGTTATTAGTTGCTTGATTAAAGGAGTCAAGTTGGAGTGGTTGGTGGTTGAGTCATGCCTTGTTTTTTTGGTATGATACACAGTTTGCGTGATGGCCTCTATTTATGCTTTCATTGCTCTTTGATGAAAATTTTATGGGTGTGAATATGACCATGTGGACAAGTGTTCCAGCCATCATGGATCGATCCCTTGCCTACCTTGTTACCTTTGATTACGTATTCCCTAGCCTTGATTGCAGAATGAGGCCTTGGGTCTTGCAATTTCAGTTGCATACATGCATACACTATCGTTCTCCTTTTTCTCTTCTTTTTTTCTGATTGTGGCTGATTGGCCAAGTAAAAAATATTAATGTTGACCCAGTTTCTGGTTTACTTTGGTTTATCTCCTGTCCTTAAGATCTTCCCTTTTTAATTTACATTGATTGCATCTGGTCCGATCCTTTAAAGGGTAGTTGGATCGATGCTACTTTGCAGCTAATTCTTTCTTAATGAGTTGTTATTGAAGGTTTGCTCGGCTATTTATTCATTACAGGTTGAACACAGCTGCAGAATATATTGATAATTGTCACCATGTTTCTCTGGCGGAATAATACCAGCCATGATCAGGAAAATGATTCACTGCAGCATGAATCTAAGGTAACAAGTCGGGGAGGTCTTTGACTTGCATAAAACACAAAACCTGTTTTAATATACTAGCTAGTATAGTTAATCTGGTACTGAGTACGGTCTTGTAATTCTACTTTAGATCAATGAGCTCAAGGCTACTATTGGACCGCTATCTGGACACAGTTTACAATATTGCACTGACGCATGCTTTAGAAGATATCTGGATGCTAGGAACTGGAATGTAGACAAAGCAAAGAAAATGCTGGAAGAAACGATTAAATGGAGATCGACATATAAACCTGAAGAGATTTGCTGGGTAAGTTGGTTTAATTCATGTTAATCTTCATAAAAAGCATGGCAACACTCCCCCCTACTGGCTCAGTGTGTTTACCCCGGATACCATTTGAACCAGAGCTGAACCATTGAAATTACCCGCTCTTCTGATCATTGGTTTTATTGTCAGCATGAAGTTGCTGTTGAAGGTGAGACTGGAAAAATATACAGAGCGAATTTTCATGACCGACAAGGAAGGACAGTTCTTATTTTAAGGCCAGGAATGCAGGTATCATGGGCTGTTCTTTTTTATTATTATTCTCCCTTGGATGGGGGATCTGGATGATTCATACTGCAATTCCTTGTATTTCCAAATCGGAAACTAACACCATAGCAACTGCTGCAGAATACAAAGTCAATAGACAATCAGATGCGGCATCTGACATATCTCATAGAGAATGCTGTCCTCAACCTACCAGAGGGTCAAGAACAAATGGCGTGGTTGATAGATTTCACTGGGTTGTCCATAAACAACACTCCACCCATAAAATCAGCTCGTGATACTGTTAATATACTGCAAAACCACTACCCTGAGAGGCTAGCCGTGGCATTTCTTTACAATCCTCCACGAATTTTTGAAGCATTCTGGAAGGTATGTATTCTAACTAACTCCTTTCAACTGTTTTGTTTTCTTGAATGAGTTTTGGAACGCAAACTTATTAACTTACAAATAATTTGTCCCTGTGGACCAACCTGCCGAGGCCATGCAGGCATTGAATAAATTGCGTATGAAGATTAGCAGCGTTTATTTGCTACTTCTGGTCCTCTAGGTTGTTGTAGTCGAAGAATCAAACATGAAGATTCAGCAACGACAAGCTAGAATGCTTTGCATGCTTCTTTATTGTTCTAATACGTTCTGTAATATAATGCAGTAGTTCCTTATGCTCCTTTTGTGTTTTGTCTTGGTCTAATGGTATTTAGGACACAATTAGATAGATTCGAGTCGGATCGACTAACATCTCATGGTCCAATACATGCAGATTGTCAAGTATTTCTTGGATGCCAAAACATTCCAGAAGGTAAAATTTGTGTACCCCAAGGATAATGACAGTGTCGAACTCATGAGGTCATATTTCGACGATGAAAATCTTCCAACCGAGTTTGGAGGAAGGGCCATATTGAAGTATGACCATGAAGAGTTCTCAAGATTAATGATTGAAGATGATGCGAAGGCCGCTTCATTTTGGGGATTTGACAAGAAGCTTCAACAAGCAGTAAATGGGCATCATGGAGCCGATGGGGCTCCATCACCGGTCAGCTAGGCCGCCAATCTCAGTGTATTATCGTAATAAGTATAAGAACATATGTAGTCTGTACACCTGAAAGGGAGCTGTGGTAGTGGATGAGATGCTCATCTTAATTTCACTAGCGAAAACTGCCAACGTTTTTCAAGATAGGATAATAGCGGAAGCAGCTTGCTTTTTACTACTCATGGGAACGTTTAAGTTTCCACCCCATGTACTGTTGTACTGTATTCAATGCTCATTGCAACTCAGATTCTCATGAATTCAGCAAAATGTAATAAACCTCTTTATCTATCTATCTATCTATCTACCCCGTTGAAGTGAAGCTTCATGGGAGGAATGCAAGAACAAAAGAAAGCCAATCTGCTGTTAAGCTATAATTTTAACTACGAATACGCTGCGTTCCTTTGGCTAAGTTGGCTTCTCAAAAACAGATTTTATTAACATAGAAATACAAGCCATGCAATCTTACACATGTATATTACCTTACATCAATGTAATCGACTGTCATCCCTTACCCTTTTCAGGAACTAATTATCTGTTATACTCTCTAAACAATACCAGACACATCAGAGTGGGAAACGACTGTTAGCTACACACACAAGTCACAGTCAAAATCTTGCGGTCAAAAGAGCCATCTTATGAACATGATCAAGTTAGCAGCATTTGGATATTGAGGGAATGAGGGATAGCAACTCAGAGAAAATGAATCACACAAGCCGTCTTTTGAAGTTATGCGTTGTTGCTTTGTAAGTGCGAACCAGCAAACCAACCCCTACACCGATCCCAAGACAAATGCCAAGCCCAAGCCCCACACCAACCCTCACACCAGCATTAAACCATGAAAGTTCACCATCTTCACCGTCCATGTATTCATTTCTCCTCCAGTACATGTTACTATAATCTTCTTCATTTTCTAACTTGTAACTTCTGTAGTCAACTACCTGCAAATGAAGAATGGAAAAGTGATGAGTGAGGTAAATACCACATCATACTTGGGAAAAAACATCCAGAAAGCTAGCAGGTTTAAAGGTTAAAAGCTGAAATGAACTAAATAAGTTCATGTTCGACAAGATGGGCAGACCTTCACCTCAAATACAGAAATAAGTATATAATGCATCCCTGGTGAACCATCAAATTCAGCAATAAGAATTCACATTATCAATCCTTTACCGTCAGATTTCACATTTTTCTATGAGAATTCTATGCCTAGTAGACCAGGCTCACTTAAACTAGAAATAACAGGTCTATTTCCAAGAAGAAGAAAACATTGTAATCATTGCTTGTGATCATGGTATGGTGGGGCTCTCACCAACCTTCAATACCCCCATCCCAAAAGAATCCTCAAAAAGGCACACATGAATACAATCCTTGCATAAGTCTTGACTGAATGATAAAACGAGGCTTTAATTATTTATAGTAAAACAATCACAGAACAATTAGTGGGATCAAATTCAGCTAGTAAACAAATCGCTAATGACACCAAGCCTTTGCAGAATAGCAGCAGATTCCCTGTATCATTTAAACTTTTTGAAATACCTGTAGCAAGTGCATGATAATGTGTTCAAAGAAACATTCATGTGAACTTCAGGACACGCTCCTAAAGTTATAGAGCACAAAATCCTTTTGTTAATTTTTTATGTGCTTTAAGGAAACGAGTGTGCCAGGATATGCAAGAGATAATCTCGCCATTTTTTGAGGCCAAAGTTCATTACCCTCCCTGGCCCCGCGGAGAGATGCCAAATTTATATGAAAATGAAAATCAACTTTACATGAACTCTTCCAGGTATCCCTTTCTCTAGTAGCTCCAGATGCATATAATTAACACCATAAAAAAAAAATTAAAGAAACGGAAAGTAACAAGTTATCTAGAATGCATTGCTACACCATGCAATGTAACAGCTCAAGTTGATTGAAGGAAACAAAAAATGGTCCCAGATAACAAGAAGATTGTCAGACATGAGATCTTGCACACTGAAAAGATTGGCAACTGAGACAAATTTGTGCTGCCTAGTATCATATGCACAATCCTTATCATGTGTTGAAGTCAAAATTTCGTGTTTTGGATTTAATTGTAATCCAAAGACAAAATGTTCTCATCACCACAAAGATTCAACTAGCTTGCTGCAAGTAGCTTTTGAACCCAGATTGCAGTGAACCCTATTAAGTAATAACAACCCACCATTTAGTTCAGTTACAGAAAGAGAAAGAACAACGAAATTCCCAGAAATGGCCCAAGGGTAGGTAGCCCCACATGTGGGCACCAACATCCATGCGGCTTCAGCATGAGTCCATGCTCATCAGGATTTCAGAGGAAGGATATTGAAAACAATTCAACAAAAAAAGAGGGACAATGAGCACTATCTCATCGCTTGGAAAGTGTGCCCTGCCCATACCCATGCCACATCTAGGATGAGATACAGCTTCCTAGTCCAAAACATCAAGAATGGGACCTTTACAACAACCAAAAACATGTTCCAAGATAGAAAGCACATTTGGGGCCATACCAAAAAGGGAATTCAACACAAAATTCTCTCCATTTCTTAAGTTTTGAATCACATGATTCATATTAAATTAAAAAATAACTAACCAAACTGCAAAGAATATGCTCCTTCAAACATGAAAATATATTAATGCACTGTCTGAGTGCAATATCAAAAATCATACATGCACGTGTATATTCCACCAAATTGAAATTTAAAAATCAAAATATTGTCCTTACCTGCAAATCATGGTCTGGTGATGCATTTTTTGTGGATTCAGCGGTCTCATACTCAGGAATTGAGTCCAACATGCCCTTCCTATTGTGCTTCTTGCGGTAAGTGAGTTGCAAAGTCTTGGTTAATATGATAGGTGTCCCCGAGAAGGAACCTGTAACATAAACCTCAATGGTTGGTGGTGGTAACTCCGAACCACCATTGTATTTTCCTTTTAAGAAGCCAGTGCCAATGGTTATATGGGAGTCACAGTTCATCCTCCACCGTTTTACACTGCTTTTTGATTCCCCGGTGAAACCATTACTACTGGACATTTCCAAGACCCCGGATAGAACAAGATCCTTTCCATCAAATACCTCAAATTCCACACTCCCAGTACTTCGGATACTGTCTGTGCTAACAAATGTAGCTTCTTCTGATTTTCTATCCACTCGATCTCTCCTAAGAAGCGAAGCAACACCATCAGAATACATGCTAGTTCGAGAACCATTAATTTCCAATAGAGTATCAGGACTTAGAGGAATATGGTTGAGAGTGAGAAACTGCGGGGTCGAATCATCGACCTGAAAATTACTGATCCTGACATAAAAGACTCTCAGATCAAACCAAGGCGATACGAATTTGGTCCAGGGTTTGAATGGTGAATATCTAATGATTTGAAGATTGGATTTTGCTGCTTCCCCATTGCTGGATGCTTCATAAGGACCCTCCATGATTGATGATCCAGAAGCTTAATCCTCACACACCGAAACCTTCCAATTTGGATTGGATTGGGCTGGTAACATCTAGAGAAGAGCTATACAAGTTTAAAACAAATATCCAGAGAAGACCTGTTCAAAAATCAAACAGAGATTTACTATTTATTTAGAGAAAAAAAAAAAAACAGCAAATCATCTGAAGAAAGAAAAACTTGGTACACAAAAAGTAAAACCCAGAAACCCAAAATAGTCAAGACTCATATCCATGCAAATAGAATAGAAGAGAGAGACCTAATATTCAGGAAACTGAAACCCAAGAAATAAGGAAAACAGAGTAGAAAAAATCATAACTGGCACAAACAAGCATATATTCCACACACAACTGTTCTCTTTTTGACTCACTGATCATCTTCCCTCAATATAATGTATATTCCAATACCAAAAATTAAAGGGGCAAAAAAAAATCAGACATCAAAAATTTGTTCTAAGCAGAAAGAAATGCCCACCAGCAGAATCGAAGGAATTCACTCCCAAGTAAACAAAAAAAGGGACTTCTCTTATCTTCTCAATTCCAAATCAAGCAGCAGTAACTATCATCTTCCAAGAAGAAAAAATAAATTTCCAAAATAAAAAGAAGAAGATAATTATGCATACCCAACAAAACTGGACTGTGCAGCCGGCTTTTAGTAAATAACTAGAAAGGTCGCCGCGGGCTATTTTTTAAAACACGTGCTGTTTTCAATTGTAAATCAATTATAAAAAATGATTTTTAAACATCCAGTAAAAATGATTAGCATTGAAAAATATATAATTTAAATTTTCAAATAAAAAACTTATTTAAATTATTTTAAATTTTATATAAAAATTAAATTATAAAATGTTAAGGGACATCAATCTAAAAAATAATATAATTAACAAAAAAAATATAAAAGCCTAAGTTTTTAGTAAGAAGTGAAGTCTCATCAACTATTAGCAAGTAAATAACAACAAATACTTGTCAACTCCTTACTATTGTAAAAACATGAATAACCTAGTTAAGTGTCTACAAAAACATTTTATATGTCCATCTATGTGTTTGGACCTAGTGTATAAAATAAGTATGGTACATACCTCAAACACTCGTTTTAAAGGGTTAATTTTTTTTCCAAGAGAAAGCAACCTAAGAGCACATAAAGTCTTTAAACTTTCTTGGGCAAGCATTGGCCAAATAGTTTCCTCCACCAGATTTTGCATATATATTGCAAAAAAGCTCCTAGATGTAAATCGAAAAACCTATACACGCATCTAATTAAACAATCCAATATTCATTGTGTAAAGTAATGAAAAAATTTCATCAACAATAAAGAAAAATGAATTTGAGAAAACCAAGCAAAAAAGGAAGATCAAGATATCTCACATCGCAACACGGGTAATTTACTCGGTCATGTTTAATAAATTTCTATATCAAAATAAATTTGTAATAGAAAAACACATAAAATTTGTAGTAGAAACCGACAAACACATAAAATTTATTGAACAATAATTTAAAAAAAAATTCAAGGTTGCAAATATAAAAAAATCTTATAAAAAAATCGATATTAAAAAAATCTATATAAAATTAAAAAAAAACACAGATGAATCATTCCTACCTCAACATAAACCAAAAATTTATTTGAAAAAATATACACAAATAATTCATTACTTTTTAAAAATATAAAAAATTATATATATATATATATATATATATATATATATATATATATATATATATATATATATATATTTGGGAACGGT